>Ga0265327_10000298_pt1 | contig 96149 bp, 88 predicted proteins | sample 41621metaG_FD_202089 | JGI IMG/M metagenome (GOLD analysis project Ga0265327, IMG submission 202089) | Rhizosphere microbial communities from Carex aquatilis grown in University of Washington, Seatle, WA, United States - 4-16-21 metaG | ecosystem: Host-associated > Plants > Roots > Rhizosphere...
TAGAAAACTGCCGTATGAGTATCTATGCCTTAGCAGATTCTGTGAACCTGAAAATGAAAAGCTTTAACAGAAATCAACCCCTTTTTAACATTGATCCGATTTAGGCCTGCAATGTGGGTTAACTTTATTTCCTCAATAAACCCTAAATCCCCCAAATGAAAGGTTCATTTTTTCTATTGGTGCTGATCCTTGCCATTAATAGCCTCTGCGCACAGAATTATCAATGCCTTCAACCCGGAAGCAAACAATACTTCGTCAATTCATTTCATTACCTCCGGGGAATGCGGATCGACTCCGTCAGGACTATTAATAATAACACCATATTCTATCCATTTCACTCACGACGCGGCTATTCTGCCGAAGACAGCAACGGCGGCAGCTGGCTGGGCAAAACCGTGATTCAAAGCCCCGATGGTTTCACTCGTTTTGAAACCATGTGGAACGATACCATCCTGATCAAAACACAGGCAAATGTTGGTGATTCCTGGATCTTTTTTAAGGATACAGGGGCTGTTTACTATGTTGCACAGCTTACCAAAATCGATACGGCAAGCTTTGTGGGGCAACTGGATTCCATAAAATCCATTACAATTTCGGCCATGAAGGCTGGTGTCCCTTATCCGTCTAGTCCAATAAACGGATATGCGGTTATTCTGAGTAAAAACCACGGTTTTGTAAGCATTTTCGATCTATGTACTTTTCCATACACAAAGAAGGGTCCCGGCAATCCAACTGGCTTTGATTTTTTTCTAAGCCAAAACGCTATGCCGGGTGAAGCCGCCTTTCATCAGGTCGAATATCATAACCCTGCATTGCAAAGTCTATACGACTTCAACCCGGGAGATATTTTTTATTCCGGAGGCGAACTTCAAAATCCATCGCTATCTATAAGTATGATTTATTATGCATACAGGGATTCAATTACCTCCAAAACGATAAGTCCATCAGGAAATAGTTATGAAATTCAAAAGGAATTGTACTCCTTAACCAACTACAGTTATAATAATCCATCCACCTACAAGACCGATAGATGGACAACTACATTAGTAGTGCCCAATGGGATAAAAATGGTAGTAGATACAGTTAGTATGCCGGAAGAGGCAGGTAATCAATTTCTTTACTATTACAATCCGGCAGATACCAGCCATTGTTTTATAAGTCCCTATTATAGGCGGGCTCACTTTTATTACAGAACACCTTTGGATGCCCCAGGTAATGAAAGTGAAGGTTATAAGGTAGGATTTGGATTAACGGATTCTACCTATGGCTACATATGGGATACATACAACTATCTTCAGGCCTATTATTTCATGAGCATGAGTGCTACTCAAAAAGGCGGCGTTCCATGTGGTAAAATTGCACCATCTAGTGTTTCATCTCCACTTGACCAGCGATCAGGGTATGAGATTTCTCCTGTTCCGGCAGATCAAATCATCAAAATCACCAGCATTGGAACAGTTCCTTTAAAATCTCATTTTCTGATAAATGATGTAGCTGGCAGAACCATTTATTCGAACCAGAATCCTAGTGCAATCACCCTACTTGATACCCGCTCTTGGCCACAGGGATTATACATCCTGAGCATCAGGAATGGCGAAAAAAACGAGATCCACAAATTGTCAATTGTCCACTGATAAAGTCTTACTGCATTCCTATTTTGAAATTGTGAAACACCCTACAATCAACTATGGATACCTACCCAGGCGGCCCATAACTCCCCAACTGAAGCATCCTCCCGCGTATCGATGCCACCACATATATGCTACCCACCGTTGTTGCGTCTTTTGACCAACAACTCTCATAAGTCTTTTCGAGAGGTACGGACGCATTCGAATGGTACGAAATAGTACCATGACCTGATGCATCAGGCCCTGAGGTACCCCCTAAAACACCCTTTTCAACCGTGTCCATCCCGGACGATTCAGCACCCAAAATAGTTGGATTCACCGGGGAAACAACTTGCCCTGATTTCAGCACCATAACAAGACTAAGTGCCTGATAACCAGCATTAAATATTGGTTCAAATATCCCATTAATGGCTTGAAAGAAGCGAACACCGGCCACCACAAACATTGGATTCGGCACTGTTTTTGACAGATTACAAACTAATGAAATGGTATTCCCGGAACTACCATCCACTGGCATCCACGCTGTTTCTGCAAATGCTGTCAGGTAGGTACAGCCACTAAAATCCATAGTCCCTACACCCATCACCACCTGAAAATGGCTCGCTTCCTTAGGCGATCGTAGCTGTTTCGATGGAATAAACCCGGGAATTTCCAGGCTAAGCAAGCCGATATTGATATCCTCCCGAAGACTGAAAGGAGCATTCAAAACCTGGCTCAAAGTGCAGCCTGCATTGAATTCAAAGCCCCGGAGCAGTTCCAGATTACCGTCCGTTATTCGCCGCTGTTCCTGCGGATTAACCAGATCTGATTGAATGACATTCAGAACGGTTTTAGTCAGTCGCCCCACACAATTCCAATCGGCAACCTCCTGCACCAGCGGAGCAAAAGCCTTACGGATTAATTTACCGCCTTTAGCTGCCTGTCCAAAATCCCGTTGGTGCTGCCGGAAGGCTGCGTATTGCGGACTATACTTTAAGCGCGTCCTGGAAACGGCGCTTTTCTTTTTGACCAGGTACTCGCCATTCCGCTTGTAGTAGGTGAGATTGTCTATAGTGGCCTCGAGTTTTATGTGACCCGTTTGTTTTTTCATACCCGAAAGATTTTATGGCAAAGCCTGCCGAAACCATAGACGCGGAAACCAATAGAATTATTGGGGGGCGGTAGTGGCGCCACCAGGGTGTCAGCCGCTCCAGTACTATCACAGAAGTCTTAAAATATATGTTCTGACTAAAAATCCGGGTAATTTTAGGTTCTTAAAGGCGTAGGATCATCAGATTCACTCAGTCAAATCCAAGCAGATCAGACAAGTCTTGGGGCTAGATGAATTGGAACAAAATGAATGTTCGTAAAACGGGCCAAGTGATAGGACTACTATTTACTGCCATATCATCCCCATGTCATGGCCCATTCGCTCATGGCCCCGGGCAATCGTCCTACTGTGAATCCACAACTTTATAAGTGTTTAATCTAAGGCAAAGTAAGGCCGATAGGTCCAAAATGGCTTTTAGTGGACATGGACAGTTGCCCCACGCCTTTAGGCTAGGGATTTAAGGCAGACCCCCATGAATAAAAAGGGGGCCTTTAGGGTTCCCCGCCGTAGCTTAGCGAAGGAGGGCCTAGCTTGCAGATAAAGAGCACGCCATTTGAGAATGGGGCGAAGGCTTAGAACACTTGCAAGTCTCGATAGGGCAATAGCCTGCAGTCCTCTCAGCGTTTTTGGACGCTACAACAAGGGTCAAAACACCCTGTAAAAGCCATTATTTAAGGGCTGAATGAAAAATAGTTTCAAAAACCACGGATTTATTTGAAAAAATCCAAAAAACTTTTTGTCACTTCGAAACACACTCGTACATTTGCCGTCCCAAAATAGGGATTGAAGCTTTTTGAAAGTATGTCACAGCGTATCCGAATCAAACTGAAGTCTTACGACCATAATCTGGTTGATAAATCAGCAGAAAAAATAGTAAAAACGGTTCGCAATACCGGCGCCGTAGTTACTGGACCTATTCCTTTGCCTACGGAAAAGAAAATCTTTACCGTGCTGCGCTCGCCGCACGTGAATAAGAAAGCCCGTGAGCAGTTCCAGCTCGCAACGCACAAGCGTCTGTTGGACATCTATACCTCTTCATCCCGCACGGTTGATGCACTTTCCAAGCTGGATCTGCCAAGTGGTGTTGAAGTAGAGATTAAAGCCTAAGTACACGCCCTGAAAGCAGGGACGTATTGATAGTAAAATTGGTTGGTTTTTGCCTCAACCATCTTTTAAAGAAGAAAGGGAGGCAGCTCTTAATAAAACGATTGAAATAAGTTATCCCGGTCCACACCGCCGTGAATCGCTAAAAGCGAAACACTGAGCAAACCGGGCGCTGACTCTAAAAATATTCAGAATACTATGAAAGGTATTATTGGTAAAAAAATAGGCATGACCAGTGTCTTTGAACCGAATGGTAAGCAGACTGCCTGCACCATCATCGAAGCCGGCCCATGTGTGGTAACGCAAAAGAAGACCATCGAGTCTGACGGCTATAATGCACTACAAATTGCATTTGGCGAAAAGAAAGAGAAGAACACGCCTAAGGCGATGATCCAGCACTTCTCGAATGCTAATACTACACCTAAGGCTGTTGTAAAAGAACTCCGCGATACGTCCATCTCTAAGGAAGTAGGGGAGAGCATCACCTGTGATATCTTCACAGAAGGTGAAAAAGTTTCCGTTATTGGTACCTCTAAAGGTAAAGGTTTTCAGGGTGTTGTAAAGCGCCATGGCTTCCACGGTGTGGGCGAGGCTTCTCACGGTCAGCATGATCGTCAGCGCGCTCCCGGTTCCATTGGTGGTTCCTCTTACCCTAGCCGCGTATTCAAGGGAATGCGGATGGCCGGCCGTATGGGCGGTGACCGTGTTAAGGTTAAAGAATTACGCGTCGTTAAAGTTTATCCTGAGCAGAACTATATTCTTATCTCCGGCTCCGTACCTGGCCATAACGGTGCGATTGTTCTGATTCAAAAATAATATTATGGTCCCGGGTATCATACCCTAACCACGAAAAAAATATCATTGCCATGCAAGTTGATGTAGTAAATAATAAGGGTGAAAAAACAGGACGTTCCGTAGAACTTCCAGATGAGATTTTCGCCATCGAGCCAAATGATCATTGTATTTACCTTGCTGTAAAACAATATCTCGCGGCCCAACGTCAGGGTACTCACAAAACCAAGACCCGTGCCGAAGTACATGGTTCTTCCCGCAAGCTTCACAAGCAGAAAGGAACCGGTGGTGCCCGTAAGGGAAATATCCGGAACCCATTGTATAAGGGTGGTGGTACTGTAAATGGTCCACTTCCCCATGGTTATGCTTTCAAATTGAATCGCAAGGTTAAGGACCTTGCCAAGATGAGTGCACTGGCTTACAAGGCTAAGGAAGGGAAGATCGTAATTGTTGAAGATCTGAAGCTCGAAAAGCCTAAGACCAAGGATTTCTCTACCATGATCACTGCCATTACCGGTAACGCCCGTAAAAGCATGTTTGTTGTTCCGGAGTACGATTCCAATGTATATCTCTCCGGACGGAACCTTGCCAGCAACAAAACCATCGTACTCAGTGATATGAATACCTACGACCTGGTAAATACCGGAATCCTGGTTTTCACTGAAGGCGCTGCCAAGATGTTTACGGAGGAAGTAGGGGAGGAAGTTGAAAGTAATTAGTAATTAAGTAGAAAGTAAAAAGTAGAAAGTCGAAAGTAGGGATACCGGACACAGACTACTCCAACAATATTCAATAACAGCTTTAGACTTTAGTCTAAAACTTTATACACAAAACAATGAAACCTGCTGACGTTTTAGTACGCCCGGTGATTACGGAAAAAGTAAATGCCCAGATGGAAAAATCTGGCACCTACACCTTCGTGATCGACAAAAGGGCCAATAAGCTGGAAGTGAAGAAGGCTGTAGAAGAATTCTATGGTGTGAAAGTGCAAGAAGTGAATACCTGCGTAGTACCCGCTAAAGCCAAGACCCGGATGACCAAAGCTGGAATTCTCTCCGGCCGGAAGAGTGGCTACAAAAAGGCAATCGTAAAACTCGCTTCAGGCGATACAATAGATCTGTTTCAATAAAATTGGTTAGACGAGACGTATCTACCTATCACTAATCAACGAATCAATTAATAAAATGGCATTACGCAAATACAAACCGACCACTGCCGGCACCCGCTGGAGAATCGGAAACGCATACGCCGAGATTACGACCAACGTACCGGAAAAGAGTCTCCTCGAAGCACAACATAGCACTGGTGGCCGTAATGTTCAGGGTCGTCGTGCAATGCGCTACATGGGTGGTGGCAACAAGACGAAGTACCGTATCATCGACTTCAAACGGAACAAGCACAATATCCCTGCTACCGTTAAAAGCATCGAGTATGATCCAAATCGTACGGCTTTCATCGCTCTGTTGCATTATGCTGATGGTGAAAAGCGTTACATCCTGGCTCCTCAGGGCCTCGAAGTTGGCGGTATCGTTACCAGTGGTGAAGCAGCTCCTCCGGAAGTGGGTAACTCCCTGCCCCTGAAGAATATGCCATTGGGTACTGTCGTACACAATATTGAATTACAACCAGGTCGTGGTGGCGCAATCGCCCGTTCCGCCGGAACTTATGCGCAGCTTGCGAATAAGGAAGAGCGTTATGCAACCCTGAAAATGCCATCCGGTGAGCTTCGTAAGGTATTAACTACCTGCATGGCAACAGTCGGAACCGTTTCAAATTCCGATCACCAGCTTCAGAGCATGGGTAAGGCCGGTCGTAACCGCTGGAAGGGTATCCGCCCACGTGTTCGTGGTGTGGCTATGAACCCGGTAGATCACCCGATGGGTGGTGGTGAAGGTCGTAGCTCAGGTGGTCACCCACGTAGCCGGACTGGTAAGTATGCGAAGGGAGAAAAGACACGCAGCCTGACTAAGGCCAGCAATCGCCTGATCATCCAGCGTAAAGACGGTAAGAAATTATCCGGTAGCAAATAATAAAACATTAATCGTGGTCCGTTAAAATGGTGTTCCGACACAAATCAACGATCACACATACCAATAGCAATGGCTCGTTCAATTAAAAAAGGTCCTTATGTAGATGCTAACCTTGATGGCAAGGTAACAGCAATGGCAGACGGAAAGATCAAGAAGGGTGTAATCAAGACCTGGAGCCGTCGTTCGACGATCACTCCGGACTTCGTAGGTACCACTTTCGCAGTTCATAATGGGAATAAGTTTATTCCTGTTTACGTAACAGAATACATGGTTGGACATAAGCTGGGTGAGTTTGCACCTACCCGGAACTTTAAGGGTCACGGAGGCGGAAAGTAAATCAAGTAAAAAGTAATGAGTAGAAAGCCTAAAGCTGGAAATCATTACACAAAAAATTAAATAACTGCTTTAGACTTTTGTCTTTAGACTTTATACTAAAATAAAATGGAAGCTGTAGCTCGCTTAAGAAATCAACCTACCTCGCCGCGCAAAATGCGCCTGCTGGCAGATCTTATCCGTGGTAAGGAAGTAGAACAAGCACTGAATATCTTGAAGTTCAGTACCAAACATCCTTCAGTACCTCTGGAAAAGCTCTTGCTGAGTGCAATTGCTAACTGGCGCGTGAAGAATGAAGGAGCTGATGTTGCAGCTGCTGACCTGATTGTCAAGACGATCTTTGTAGATGGTGGTCGTACCCTGAAGCGGATGAATCCTGCTCCTCAAGGTCGCGCCTATCGCCTTCGCAAACGCAGCAACCATGTAACCCTCATTGTTGACAGCAAGCCAAATCCGATGAAAGTACCGGCAAGCAAGACAACTGAAACCGTAACCGAAGCCTAAATAAAATAGTAGAAAGTATATAGTAGCAAGTCAAAATCTGTTGGGAAACAGTAAAACACAATCTACTCGCAAAATTACTTTCTACCTTATACTAAATACTTTATACTAATTCAATGGGTCAGAAAACAAATCCGATTGGTAACAGACTTGGCATCGTCCGGGGATGGGATTCTATGTGGTATGGTGAGAAGAAAGACTTCGGTCAGAAGCTCGTCGAAGATCATAAGATCCGTACCTACCTGAATGCGCGTATTAACAAGGGCGGTATCGCTCGTATTGTTATCGAGCGTACCCTGGGTAAGTTGATTGTTACCATTCATACATCCAAGCCGGGTATCATCATTGGTAAAGGCGGTACGGAAGTTGACCGGATCAAGGAAGAGCTGAAGAAGCTGACGAAGAAGGAAGATGTTCAGATCAATATCATGGAGATCCGCCGACCGGAGATGGATGCCATGATCGTAGGAGAAACGATTGCCCGTCAGTTGGAAGGTCGTGTAAGCTACAAGCGTGCCCTGAAGATGGCGATCCAGACCGCAATGCGGATGGGTGCAGAAGGAATCAAGATCAAGGTTGGTGGTCGTCTGGGTGGTGCTGAAATTGCCCGTTCTGAAGAATACAAGCAAGGCCGTACCCCATTGCATACCCTGCGGATGGATATCGATTATGCTTCCACTTATGCCATGACCGTTTATGGTAAGATTGGTATCAAGGTATGGATCTGTAAGGGTGAAGTATTAGGCAAGCGTGATTTGAATCCAAATATTACATCTGGTGCCGCTGATCGTCGCGGTGGTGAAGCAGGAGGCCGTAGCGAAGGATTCCGTGGTGGAGATCGTGGAGACCGTCGTGGTGGTGGCCGTGAAGGTGGTGGAGGCGGAGAGCGTCGCCAAGGTGGTGGAGGCGGACAACGCGGTGGAACTGGTGGAGGTCGTCGCTAATCATTTTTAATAGTAGATCATAATAATAGTTGAATAGCTAATCAGGGAGTAGGGATTAAATCCGGAACCAGCGAACTGATACCAAAATAATTAAGCATGTTACAGCCGAAGAGAACCAAACACAGGAAAGCACAGAAAGGCCGCATGAAGGGTAATGCCCAGCGCGGTGCCACTATAGCCTTTGGCTCATTTGGCCTGAAGGCACTGGAGTCTGTATGGATGACCAATCGTCAGATTGAAGCAGCCCGTCAGACAATCACGCGTCACATGAAGCGTGAAGGTAATGTCTGGATTCGCGTATTCCCGGATAAGCCAATTACCAATAAGCCTGCTGAAGTGCGGATGGGTAAGGGTAAGGGTAACCTGGAGTACTATGCTGCTGTTGTTAAGCCAGGACTGATCCTGTTCGAAGCGGAAGGTGTACCGATGGAAGTAGCCAAGCAGGCCCTTAATCTGGCCGCTCAGAAGCTTCCGATCAAGACCAAGTTCGTTGTTCGTGCTGATTACGCAGGTGCATAAGGAGTACTGATTAAAAAGGCTTAAAAAAAGAATTAAGAAATTGACAGGGTAGCGGAGAAGCATAGCAATACCGATCCAATATCCAGAAATCCATATAAAATGGCAAAGAACAAAAAGGCAGATGCCCATGATTACCGTAACTGGGATGATGATGCACTCTCCAATAACATCGCCGACGAAGAAATGCGCATGAAAAAGCTGCAATTCAGCCACGCGGTTAATCCAATTGAGAATCCTCTTTCTATCCGTACACTGCGCAGAAGGATTGCCCAGTTAAAGACAGAAGAAATCAAACGTGCGCTCAGCAAATAATCCAGCATACATGGAAAATACAACGAATCAGACAGAGCAGACCACCACAGGTATTGAGCGGAAAAACCGCAAGGTGCGTATTGGAACCGTAACCAGCAACAAGATGGCTAAGACCATTACTGTTATGGTAGAACGGAAAGTAAAGCACCCGATGTACGGGAAGTTCCTCAAGAAGAGCTCATCGTTTCATGCGCATGATGAGGAAAATGCCGCTGGTATCGGTGATACGGTCCGGATCATGGAAACTCGTCCAATGAGCAAGACCAAACGCTGGCGCCTGGTGGAAGTGATAGAAAAAGCTAAGTAAGTTTTCAGACAAAAGTCTAAAGACAAAAGACAAAAGCTTCGCTGATATTCTTTCACATAACAGCTTTCTACTTTATACTAAAGACTTTATACTCCAATAAAATGATACAACAAGAATCCCGGCTCTCCGTAGCCGACAATAGCGGTGCCAAAGAAGTGCTATGCATTCGTGTGCTGGGCAATTCAGGTCAGGCATTTGCCGGTATCGGCGACAAGATCGTGGTGAGCGTAAAAGACGCGATTCCAGCCGGCGGTATCAAAAAAGGTACTGTTTCCAAAGCGGTTATTGTCCGTACTAAAAATAAGCTTCGCCGTAAAGACGGTTCTTATATTTCGTTTGATGATAATGCCGTTGTTCTCCTGAATAATTCAGATGATCCCCGCGGTACCCGCATCTTCGGCCCGGTGGCCCGTGAGTTGCGTGATAAGGGGTACATGAAAATTGTATCTCTCGCCCCCGAAGTATTGTAATAATCCCTTAACTTCGCCGCCCGTTAAAAGTGGTCAGCTAAGCAAGGACAATTAATATTCAAAGTGAAAAAGCGTTTTCAACCAAAGTTCAATATCCGCAAAGGCGATAGCGTTGTGGTAATTGCCGGAGCCGGCAAAGACCGCACAGCGCCCAAGCGCGTTATGGCAGTTTATCCTACTAAAGAGCGTGTGCTCGTAGAAGGTGTCAACACCGTAACCAAACATAAGAAGCCAAGCGCGCAAAATCCTCAGGGTGGAATTATCCAGGAGGAAGCGCCTATCCATATCTCCAATGTTATGTTGTGGGATGCAAAAACTAAAACGCCGTCCCGCATCAAGCGTACGCGCACGGAGACTGGCTTTATTCGTGTATCTAAAAAATCAGGAGAGGAGATCAAGTAATGGCTAACACTATCGCAACATATACCCCACGGCTTCAGAAGAAGTACATGGATGAGGTGGTTCCCGCACTCATGAAAAAGTTCGGCTACACAACCGTTATGCAATGTCCACGCCTGGAAAAGATATGCCTGAATCAAGGTGTAAAAGGTTCCGTCAGCGACAAAAAACTAATCGATGATGCCGTGACTGAAATGTCCACCATCTCCGGTCAGAAAGCAGTACCTACATTATCAAAGAAGGATATCTCCAACTTTAAGCTCCGTAAGGCCATGCCAATCGGTGCCCGGGTTACCCTTCGCGGTAATAATATGTATGACTTCATGGACCGCCTGGTATCCATTTCCCTGCCCCGCGTTCGTGACTTCAAGGGTATCAATGATAAGTCTTTTGATGGCCGTGGTAACTATACCATGGGCGTTACAGAGCAGATCATCTTCCCTGAAATCAATATCGACAAGATCAACCGGATCTCTGGTATGGATATCACGTTTGTAACAACAGCTAAAACCAATGAAGAAGCATTCGAACTGCTGAAAGAATTGGGGATGCCATTTAAGAACGTAAAGAAAGAAGCAGTATAAACAAGGGTGAAATCAGCTACCGCTAATTATCACACCAGTTAATTATAATAATATGGCAAAAGAATCAGTAAAAGCCCGCCACCGTAAACGCGAACGGATGGTTGCCCAATATGCAGAGCGTCGTGCAGCTTTAAAAGCTGCCGGTGACTATGAAGCATTGGACAAGCTACCTAAAAATAGCTCCGCGGTACGCCTTCATAATCGCTGCCAGATCACCGGTCGTCCTCGTGGCTATATGCGGTATTTCGGCGTTTGCCGGAACGTATTCCGCGATATGGCCCTGGATGGCAAGATCCCTGGCGTTACCAAGGCAAGCTGGTAAACAATCATCGCCCAATAGGGGTCGTATGATCGGTTAACAGGTCAATGGTTAAAAGGTTGGTAGCCTTTCATTGATACCACTAATCAAAAAATCCGGTTGAAGACCAACCAAACTTCAGCCACAATTTAAATCGCAACAAACGATGGTTACAGATCCAATTGCTGACTTTCTTACCCGCATCCGCAATGCCCAGATGGCAAAACATCGCATTGTAGAAATTCCTGCAAGCAATGTAAAAAAGCGCATGACCGAGATCCTGTATGATAAAGGATATATCCTGAAGTACAAGTTCGAAGATGATAACAAACAAGGCATGATCAAGATCGCCTTGAAATATAACGCAGAGACGAAAGAACCCGCTATCAAGAATCTGGAGCGTGTTAGCCGTCCAGGTCTTCGCCAGTATGCCAAGCCTGCAGAAATCAAGCGGGTACAGAATGGTTTGGGAGTCGCTATCATTTCTACCTCTAAAGGTGTTATGACCGACAAGGAAGCCCGGGTGCAGAATGTTGGTGGTGAAGTAATGTGTTATATCTACTAATAAAATTTTAAGACCGATAATCTAAGCGAACTATACAACGCTGAACGCCGGTTAGTCTTTCATAATCTTAAATAGCTCTAAGCAAAAACAAGATGTCTCGTATAGGTAAGAAGCCAATCACTCTGGCAAAAGGGGTAACGATCAGCGTATCTCCTGCTAATGAAGTCACGATCAAGGGTCCAAAGGGTCAGCTGACTCAAATGGTCGATCGTGATATCAAGATCGAAGTAAAGGAAGATGGTCTTGAAGTGGTTCGCCCGACCGATCAGATCCGTCACCGCGCCATGCATGGCCTGTATCGCTCCCTGATCGCCAATATGGTTCAGGGTGTAACAGAAGGGTACAAGCGCGAGCTTGAACTGGTGGGTGTAGGTTATCGTGCTACCGTTACTGGTCAGACCATCGATATGGCCCTCGGTTTCTCCCACAATATTATCTTTGAATTGCCGGCTGAGATCAAGGCTTCAGCAACTGCTGAAAAAGGTCAGAATCCAAAGATTTTCCTGGAAGGTATCGACAAGCAACTGGTAGGACAAATCGCTGCCAAGATACGTTCACTGCGTAAGCCGGAACCATACAAAGGAAAGGGTGTTCGTTATGCCGGTGAAATCGTTCGTCGTAAGGCAGGTAAAGCAGCAGGTAAGTAAGTGTTGGCAAGGCGTGATTGAATCCTGGAGGGAAATCTTATTCCTGAATGGCTTCAAAAACAACTTGTTCTTTATAAAAATCAAATTCCGGTAGCCACCCTTAGGGGTGAGCCCGTAACCAAAAAGGTACTATTATGCCAATAGCAGCAAAATCATTACGTCGTCAGAAATTACGCTGGCGCATTCGGACAAGCGTTTCCGGCACGGCTCAAAAGCCACGTCTGTCCGTTTTCCGTAGCAATAAAGATATTTACGCTCAACTTATTGATGATACCGCGGGCCACACGCTGGCGGCAGCATCTTCCCGGGAAAAGGATATTTTCTCTGCCGGAGGACATAAGATTGAAAAAAGCGTGAAGGTGGGTAAATTATTAGCCGAACGCGCAAAGGCGGCAGGTATCGAAGCCTGTGTTTTTGACCGGGGCGGTTATCTCTATCACGGTCGTGTCAAGAGCCTCGCTGATGGCGCTCGTGAAGGAGGTCTTAAATTCTAAATACTAAAGAGGATAAAGTAAAACATTAGAAACGATCGGTTTTCCACGGGATTCTTCTCGTTTTCGAAATCAGATTTGCTTTAGACTTAAAACGTAAACAATGGCATATACAGAATCAAATCGCGTAAAGGGTAGTGAACTGGAGCTTACTGAAAAAGTAGTTTCCATCAACCGCGTAGTAAAAACTACCAAAGGTGGCCGTGCCTTCTCCTTTTCTGCACTAGTAGTTGTTGGTGATGGTAATGGTGTTGTGGGACAGGGCCTTGGTAAGGCTAAGGAAGTTCAGGAAGCCATCACTAAGGGCATAGATGATGCCAAGAAGAACCTGATCAAGGTTCCGGTAATGAAGGGAACGATTCCACACGAACAATTTGCCAAGGTAGGCGCAGCTAAAGTGCTGATCAAGCCAGCCGCTCATGGTACGGGCGTAATTGCCGGAGGTAGCATGCGTGCTGTTCTGGAAAGTGCAGGTATCACCGACGTATTGTGCAAAAGCCTCGGTTCAGCGAATCCTCACAATGTGGTTAAGGCTACGTTTCATGCCTTATCATTATTGCGTGAGCCCATTAAGGTAGCCCGCGACCGGAATGTTAACCTCAAGAAAGTGTTTAATGGTTAATGAGCCTTAAACCGGTAATCGCCGGCTTTTGGTTTTACGAACTATCAACTTTACAATATCAATTTACAAAAATGGCAACGATTAAGATTACCCAGGTAAAGAGCGGCATTGACCGTTCAGAGCGCCAAAAGCGCACCCTCCAAGCACTGGGTCTTCGCAAGGTGAATGCTTCTGTTCAAAAGGAAGTAAACCCTCAGATTCTGGGTATGGTTGAAAAGGTTCACCACCTGGTGAAGGTCGAAGAATTAGCCTAGTCAACATTGCTGGAGCTTATAAGTAGGTTAGTCTAACACTAACAGCTGATAAGCTCTTTCTATTTTCTATAATTTTTGCGAGCGGTCCCGTTCCGCGCAAGTCTAAAAACGAAAAACAAAATGGAACTCAACAAACTTAAACCGGCAGAAGGCGCGGTTCACAAAGGAAAACGTATCGCCCGCGGTGAAGGTTCTGGTCACGGTGGAACAGCTACCAAAGGTAACAAGGGTCAGCAAGCCCGTACCGGTTATCAGCGTAAAAATGGTCACGAAGGTGGTCAGATGCCAATCCAACGCCGGATGCCAAAGCGTGGATTCATCAATCCATTCCGCGTAGAACATACTGCGTTCAATCTTGGAGATCTCGATTTCCTGATCGAAAAATACCAGATCACAGAATTCTCTCTGGAGGAATTGTATATCAATGGCATTATCAGCCGTACCGAGACTGTTAAGATCCTCGGTAATGGAGAACTGAAGGCTAAATTGCCTTTCAAGGTATCTGCGATCAGCGCGAAGGCCAAGGCTGCTCTTGAAGCGGCAGGTTGTACCGTTGAACTAATCTGATTTTACCGTCGCTTTACAATGGAAGCCACATTTTATCCTGGCTTTTATCATTTGTAAGGCGACCATTTCAAGACGCATTTGGCAAGATGCGTCTTTCTTCGTTTATTCGCATTCTTTTTCTGTTTCCGTCCCCACTCTAACTTTTTGTGAAGAAATTTATTGATACGCTGAAGAATATCTGGAGCATTGAAGAGCTCCGGAAGAAAATTCTGTACACGATCCTACTGGTCCTTATTTACCGTGTCGGTTGTTATATTACCCTTCCAGGTCTGAACCCTGTTATGATGAAGGCTGCCGAAACCAGTGGTGGTGGCGGTATCCTTGGGTTGATTAACTCCTTCTCAGGTGGTGCCTTCTTACGGGGTTCCATCTTTGCATTGGGTGTCATGCCTTACATCACGGCCTCCATCTTTATGCAGCTGGCCGGTATTGTGATTCCTCAGGTTGCGAAAATGCAGAAAGAAGAAAGCGGTCGTAAGAAGATCAACCAGTATACCCGGTATCTGACGGTTCTTGTAACTGCTGCCCAAGCCGTTGCCTTTGCTACTTCTCAAATCCTTCGCAGCCCTAATTTCAGCGCAGCCATCGATCATACCCATTACTCTCCGTTCATGTTCACGTTGACTACCGTCATCGTGCTTACAGCTGGAACCTTATTCGTAATGTACCTCGGTGAGCGCATTACCGAGAAGGGTGTTGGTAATGGTACTTCCCTAATTATCATGGTGGGTATCATGGCCCGTCTGCCCCATAGCCTGGCCCAGGAATTTGATTCCCGGAACAGCCAGGGTGGTGCCAGTGGTTTATTGATCTTCCTGATTGAAATCGCACTGTTTATTGCTGTTATTGTAGGTTTGATTCTCCTGACACAGGGAACACGTCGGGTTCCATTGAACTATGCCCGCCGGATCATTGGATCCAGTAATGCGGCCAAGGAAGTGAGTGGTGCCCGTGATTTTATTCCTTTAAAAGTGAACATGGTAGGTGTAATGCCGATCATCTTCGCCCAGGCTTTGATGTTTATTCCGGCAACAGTAGGTGATTTCGCCTCAGGTGGTAAAGGAGCCCAGGGTTTTTTACGTTCCCTGAGTGATACCCATAACTGGCCTTACTATGTACTTTATGCCATCCTGGTAATTGCTTTTACCTACTTCTATACTGCCATTACCTTCAATCCAACTGAAATGGCGGATAATCTGAAGCGTAATAACAGCTTTATCCCTGGCGTAAAACCAGGTGAGCCAACAGCGAATTACATCTCCACCATTATGGACCGGATTACATTACCAGGCGCGGTATTTTTGGCTATCGCCGGCGTTCTTCCTGGTCTTGCCCTTATCCTGAATGTAACCAGCGGTTTCGCAGCATTCTATGGTGGTACATCTATGTTGATCGGCGTAGCAGTTATACTCGATACCTTGCAACAAATCGAAAGTCATCTCCTGATGCGTCAGTATGACGGTTTGATGAAAACCGGTCGTATAGCAGGGCGTCAACCTGCCGCAAGCATCTAGGTTTATAATAGGAGAACAAGTTTTTGTCCCGCAGGTTTCGTTACAGGTTTAGGTCCAAAAGGCTAATCTGATTGCGATATCTGCGGGAAATTTTTTAAAAGAATAGAAGCAATGGTTCACGTACGTTCGGAAGCAGAGATTGACATTATTCGTGAAAATGCCATGATGGTTACCGCTACTTTGGTTGAAGTAGCAAAAATGCTAAAGCCAGGGATCACCACCCAAAGCCTTACTGAGATGGCAGAGCAGTTCATCCGGGACAATGGCGGACTTCCGTCTTTCAAGGGTTATGGAGGCTTTCCGGCAGCTTTATGTATTTCAGTGAATGAAGTGGTCGTTCATGGATTTCCTTCTGCGTATGTGCTGAAGGACGGGGATATTATTTCAGTAGACTGCGGGTTTTACCGGAATGGTTACCATGGGGACCATGCCTATACGTTTGGTATTGGCAATGTGGCACCTGAAATCCTTGAAATGATGCGGATCACCAAGGAGAGTCTGTACCGGGGTATCACCCAGGCACGAAGCAGTAACCGTGTAGGTGATATTTCGTTTGCTATAGAAGATTATACATTCCGCCAGCATGGATATGGCGTGGTGCGTGAATTAGTAGGTCATGGTGTTGGTAAGGATCTGCATGAAGATCCGCAGGTTCCGAATTTTGGCCGGAGAGGCGATGGTAAGAAACTGGTCGAACGGCAGGTTATAGCCATCGAACCAATGATCAATATGGGCACCAAGGACGTTTATACCATGGATGATGGCTGGACCATCGTTACCGGAGATGGCAAGCCTTCCTGTCATTATGAACACACCGTTTGTGTTCGCAGAAATGGGGGAGAAGCCCTGTCCAGTTTTTTTCCGATTGAAGCGGCGGAGCGTGCTAATCCGGAATTGTCCAAGGGGCATCTTGAAACAGTGGATCAGGTTCATCTTGCTTAGATAAATCTGAAGCGACGAACGTCCACATAATCTTTGTCATTCCCCCACGGGGAATCGGTTGGGTAACAACGACAGTCCTCAAAAGCTGCCTATAACATCTTTGGAGATTGCAACACCTGGCACTTCGACTGCGCTCAGTGACCGGGGCTCCCCTCATCACCAAATCATCAAATTGCCAAATTACCAAATTGGATTTGGCACTCCGACTGCGCTCCGTGACCGGGCGGCGACCGTCCACATAATCTTTGTCATTCCCCAACGGGGAATCCGTTAGAACCTCATGGTTACTAACCAAGGTTCACAACAATCCTTGGTAATTCTAATACAATAAATGGGTGGTATCGCATAGCAACAGATTCCCCGTTGGGGAATGACAAAGTTTTTGTCGCCACCTTGGGTCACCGCCTTATGTTATCATCTTGAGTCAGTAACGTCGTTTAGGACTTCACACCTACTTCAGGAGTCATTACCGGCTCCTTCCGAGAGCGGATGAATAATGCAATTCCCGAAAGCATAAGCAGTATCGCAATGATCTCGGCCTGGGTCGGATGAATAAATCCCCAGTCGTATTTGTAATTGACCCGCACCTGTTCCACCAGGAAGCGTTCCAATCCATTCAGTAGCAGATAGATCCCAAACATGGTCCAGGGGTGTTTTAAACGCCTTCTAATACCCCAAAGAAAAAAGAACAGGGCTATACATACGATGGATTCATAGACCGGAGTGGGAAAAACACCAATTGACAACACTTTGCGGTATTCCGGACTGGGAGCTCCCGGGAAATCCTGCCCCTCATTGCCAACATTCATGGGGTAATTCTGGGCATAAAGCCAGCGTGGAAGGAAAGAAGGTGCCGGGGCATAAACAAAGCTGGTATCAGGAACACCACCATAACGATGAACATTGGCACTATGCTGGATAATGGCCTGCTTGCCAACTTCAGCACTAACCTGCTGCAACTGTCCATCCTGGGTAGTTACATACGCACTGTTATTGATCCCCCAATCACCATCTCCGGCAAATTGACAACCCAGTCGTCCGATGCCGTAAGCCAACATGATTGCCGGTGCCGCTGCATCACAGAGGTGGGCGAACCGGATCTTATGCTTTTTAGCAAAATAGTAGAATACCGCCGTCGCAACGATAAGCCCGCCATAAAAGGTCAAACCACTTCTCGAAAACAGGGATCCAATTGGATCGCGCAGGAAATCATTCCAGGTCTCAAACGCATTGAATACTTTGGCACCAATCAGACCGCCGATGGCGGCAATCATGACGATCTCGGAGATCCGCTCATGGGGCCAGATCTTTTGACCTTTCTTCACATCCAATTCCGGTAACAGCAGCCCTTCCTTTTCCTTACGCTTCAGTTCCTGCATGATCACCCAGGTGGCCGCCAGAAAAGCAATGGCTACAATAGCCCCAAAAGTTTTGAAAAGTCCGACCCATTCCGGTGGAAAATGTCCGGTCAGGCCATAAATCAGGTAACGGAAATCAGGAAACATATGCCCGCAAATGTAGGCTCTGGAAAGGATTAGCCGTTCAAGATCTATAATTAATCCAGGTTAAATGGAACGGCCGTTCGGTTCTTGGGTGTGGATTACAGATTAGCGATGATACCGATCGTACTCCGGATCATTTGGTCCACGGCAGCCTCTCCATCCGGGGAAAAGGTCTTGGAAATACGATTAGCCACAATTACCGAGATCGAAAGGCAATGGTGACCCAATAATTTTCCGAGTCCATACATGGCCGAAGTTTCCATTTCGAAATTGGTCACCCGGTGCCCCCGGCTTGTAAAACTGCTTAGGGAGTCGATCAGCTGGGGAAAGGCTATAGGACCCCGCAGTACCCTTCCCTGTGGTCCATAGAAGCCCGGACAGGTAATGGTAATGCCATGTTGCATCTTATCTGCAAAAGCCGACAGCAAGCGGATACTGGCTTCGGCGATATAGGGTTGTATGGCCGATGTCTTGAGCCGGGTATGTTCGCGAAATTCCCCCAGAATAAAGGATTCCTCTGGATTGGACGCATATTTATAATAGTGCATCAGGTTGTCCAATCCGATGCCAAATGTAGAAGCCACAAGGCTATCTACAGGTAGGTCAGCCTGCAGGCTGCCAGTGGTACCAAGGCGAATGATCTGAAGGGATTTTTTCTGATCCCGGATTTTGCGGCTTTCGAAATCAATATTGGTCAGTGCATCCAGTTCATTAAACGCGATATCAATATTGTCCGGACCAATACCAGTACTGATGACGCTTAAACGTTTATGGCCAATATAGCCTGTGTGTGTAACGAATTCCCGGTGAGACCCCTGGTATTCGATGCGGTCAAAGTAGCTACTAACGCTGGCAACCCGGTTTGGATCGCCCACAGTAATGACGGTATCTGCCAACTCCTCCGGCTTTAAATTCAGATGGTAAATAGCCCCCCTGGAATTGATTATGAGTTCTGAAGAAGGAATTGGCATTTTATTGACTTGCTTAATAATTACTAAAATAGGCTGAATTTTCTGCTGCTCTAATAGAAATGAATGAATCAACTGTGCGTTTGAGCTTATAGCTACGCAGCGAAAAAAAATCCGTCAGGAAGTGTTGCCTTTTCCTTCAAACCATTACATTTGCCATCCAGAAAGCATGGTCGCGTAGCCGAGTGGTTAGGCACAGCTCTGCAAAAGCTGCTACAGCGGTTCGAATCCGCTCGCGACCTCCCATAAAACCGGTACATCCCAATGTGCCGGTTTTCTTTTTTGGGGCGAATGCTCCAATGGATTTGATCCATAACAACACTGCGGAACTTCCTGCCATAAAAAAATCCGCACTGCAAAAGGATGCAGTGCGGATGATTCAAAGAATGGGATCAGCTTATTGCTGAGGTGCCATCAATTGTTGCTGTGGCGCTTTTTGCATGTTCTGCAATTCCTGAACCACCTGTTGAATGGTACCTGGTTGAATGGCAGTATTGCTGGAAAGTGCCTGTAGGCTGTGTATGATATAATCTGCAGTTGCCTTATCGCCAGCGCGAATAGTTTCGACTGCCAATTGGCTCATAATGCTGATATCCCGTTGCACCTCGCCAGCCATCTGCTCCTTGCCATTATCATCAAGGCTTCCTGCATAGCGAATATCATCACGTGCATTATCCGCCACCTTCTTGGCCATTGAGGCGCCTTGCTGCATGCCACCGGCATGATAATAAGCCTCAGCCATGTAAAGGGCCGTAAAGTCATAATAATAGGAATGCTCGGAAATGCCATTCTTAACATGATCCAGTAAAGAGATCGCATCCGTTTTTCTACCCTGATTCGATAACTCATCAGCGATACGGGCAGCATTCAAACGCAATGGAATGAAATTCTGACGGTTCTTTTCATCAAAATAAACATCATTCCGGTTGGCATTCCCCCAGATATAGGTCTTGGTGTAAAGGTCAAGACTCTTCTTCACATCAATGAATCCCTGATCTCCGGAGCCAGGTTGCGGTTGTAGTGGTTTACTTAGCTTGTACGGCATCAGTCGGTAAACAGTTCCTTCCAGTTTCATGAAATCATTCAGATTACCATAGCCACCCATTTCCTGCAAATTGGAGAAGTAGAGTGGACGTTTCCACCCTTGGGAGGCAACCGCAGCAATGATATTGATCTGAGCCAGGTCACTCTTGGTATAAACATCCTTTCCGGCGCTGAATGTAACACGCATATCATTGGAAATCTGACTGGTGTCCATTCCGGCGGCTAGTGCTCCTAAAGCATTTTTATCGGGTGTAGGAATCGAAATATTCCGGGTAGGCAGGTAATTGACCGGTTCTTCCTCCAAAGGCAACTTATTATCTGAAGTGATGAACTTGCAGATGTCATTGATCGGGAAGAATTGTCCTGCTGGTACCTCTGGGATTTGAGGGACCATTTTATGATCCGCATACCGGATGTATTCGCGGTGATCTCCAATATAATCGTTCCGTTTCCAAACCATTGGCACAGCATCGGCATCATTGATGCGATAATTCAACTGATCGATATACCAATCTATACCCAGAAGGGACGTATTGATCACCCGAATATCCGGTCGGATACCTTCGATCTCTTGTAAGTACCAGAGTGGATAGGTTTCATTATCACCATAGGTGAACAGTACCGCATTCTTTTCACAACTTATCAGGGTGTTATAAGCAGTTGCGCGGGCCAGGGTCTTCTTGGAACGGTCATGGTCATCCCAGGTTTCATGCACCATCCAGATTGGCACCAGGAGTAGGCTAAGACCGATAGATGCATAAGCGGCCCCATCCCCTTTCATCACTTTACTAAGCCAATCATTCAACATGATAATGCCCAAACCGATCCAGATAGCAAAGGCGTAAGTACATCCCACAAAGGCATAATCACGTTCTCGAGGCTGTAGTGGCGGCATGTTCAGGTATATGCCGATCGCGATACCCGTAAAGAAGAATAGGGTAGCCACGATGAAGCCATCCCGCTTCCTGCGGTTGAACTGATAGACCATCCCCATTATTCCGAGGATAAGTGGCAGGAAGTAAAACTCATTGCGGGCACCGTTATTCTTGAATCCGTCAGACATCTTGTCAATGTCCCCACGCCCCAATAGTTTATCGATTGGCTTGATACCAGAGATCCAGTTACCATTCCGTGGTTCGCCCTGGCCTTCCATGTCATTCTGCCGTCCGGCATAATTCCACATGAAATAGCGCCACCACATCCAGTTCATCTGGTAGCCTACAAAATATTTAAGGTTGTCAGCGGCAGTTGGGCGGTCATCAGCGCCCAGACCCAGGTATTCGCGGTAAAACTTAACGTGGCCAGGATCATTATTATCATAGATCCGCGGGAAGAAACGCTGTTTATCTTCTTCGAACTTGTAGGATTTCTTTTTGCCGACTACTTCATAATAATCCTTACCATTCTTGGTGCTCTTGGCATATTTATCGCCTTTAGAGGTGATCTCTGTAAGTCGTGCGTCGAAGTCAGGACCATACAGGATCGGTTGATCTCCAAACTGCTCCCGTTGTACATAGCTCACCAGGGAAAGGGTATTGTCCGGATTGGTCATATCAATCGGAACATCCGCCCTGGAACGGATCATAGGTACGATGTACGAGGAGAAGCCAATCATTACAAATACCAGGCAAAGAATACCTGTGTGAAGCAGGTAATACCCTTTCTTCTTGGCATAAATGATAATGGCAGCCATTACACCAGCCAGCAGCAGAATACCAAAAATGGCACCGGTATCAAATGGCATTCCCAGTCCGTTTACAAACCAGACATCAAATGCGGAGGCAATGATGGTAACTCCTTGAATGACTCCGAATTGAACCAGACCCAGGGCAACACAGCCCAGTATAAAGGCAATGAAGGTGCCGATTGGTGTGGCTTCATACCTCCGGAAATAATAGATCATGGCAATCGCCGGGATCGTCAGGAGGTTGAGCAGGTGAATACCAATGGATAAGCCGATCAGATAGGCGATCAGCAATAACCAGCGGTCCGCATATTTTTCATCAGCCACATTTTCCCATTTAAACATAGCCCAGAAGGTGAGCGCTGTGAATAAGGAGGACGTGGCATAAACTTCCGCTTCTACGGCACTGAACCAGAAGGTATCAGAGAACGTATAGGCTAGTGCACCAACCAGGCCGGCACCGATGATCAGGATGAGCTGATTGCGGGTAGGAGCCTCACCGACGCTAACTAAAAGTTTTTTGGCCAGATGGGTGATCGTCCAGAAAAGGAAGAGTATGGTCAGACCACTAGCGATTGCGCTCCAGGAGTTAATGATAATCGCAACAGATTTTAGGTTGTTGCCTCCGAGAATTCCGAACATGCGCTGGATCAGCATAAAGAAGGGCGCTCCGGGGGAGTGTCCAACCTCGAGTTTGAAGGCACACGACAGAAATTCTCCGCAATCCCAATAGGATGCGGTGGCTTCCATGGTAAGAAGGTAAACTAGGGTTGCTATACCTCCGGTAATCCATCCGGCGATGTTGTTGACTTTCCTGAAATTCATTGAGCGCTTTTAATTAGCGCAGCAAAGAAAGAAAAAAAGCGCGGAGACTGCGTTAGAAATAGTTACGAAAATCAAAAAGCTTTTGCCATAAAGCACCAGTTCTTAACAATTTTAAAGAATAAGGGGTAAAAATGACCCTAAACCAACAGGTGATCCAGGTGTTTTAATTTGCTTGGATCGATTAACTGGGCGAGTTGGACATCCGGCATCGTCCTTAATAATCCGGTAATATGGGCAGCATGTTCATCCGGATTGGTACTTTGAACCATCCATAAATAATCCAGGCCTTTTGCCTCGGGCAGCAAGTCCTGCTTATCAACTTTTAACTTATACAAAATATACTTTGGGCCATTTAGTGGTGAAGCATATTGATAGACCGGGAAATAATGTTGATCCTTTTTGCCTGACTGCAGGCAAATATCCTGTTCGGTATCGCGGATAAAATCCATATCAAATCGTTGATTTAACATCCAGCAAAAGCGATAAGCGGGCATAGGGCTGACAATCCCGATCAAGGCTGCATCCGTAAAAAAGTCTTCCTGCATAGCATCCGTATTTAGAGTCAGCTTACTTGCCATTATGCCGGGTGGACGATTTATTTCAGATCGTACACTCAAAAGTCGGCTAAATCGCATTATTTCGCAAGCAAACGGTTATTAAAATGTTTGGATATTTCATTCCTATTGTAATTATTCTACTCATCATGATGTGTCTTGTCTCTGTGCAGCAAGGGAATGTCGCAGTGATAACCGTTTTTGGTAAGTACAAACGAGTACTACGGCCGGGTTTGAATTTTCGAATACCCTTTATTGAAAAGATCTTCCGCAGAATATCGTATCAAAACCGTTCCAACGAACTTAAGTTCCAGGCGATCACCCAGGACCAGGCGAATGTAAACTTTAGTGCCATGATGTTGTTCTCGGTGTTGAACCAGGAAACAGAAACCATCAAGAACGTGGCCTTCAAATTCCTGGATGAACGTTCATTTATGCAGGCATTGATTCGTTCGGTTGAAGGGGCTGTACGGGCATTTGTTGCTACCAAAAAGCAAAGTGAGATCCTATTGTTAAGAACAGAGATCATTCTTCATGTGAAAGAGCAATTGGATGTGCAATTGGAAGCCTGGGGATTTCACCTGATCGATATTCAGATCAATGATATCACCTTCGATGAGGTGATTATGCGGTCCATGGCACAGGTAGTGGCGTCGAATAACCTGAAGGCAGCAGCAGAGAATGAAGGTCAGGCACTATTGATCACCAAGACCAAAGGGGCTGAAGCGGAAGGCAATGCCATTAAAATATCAGCGGAGGCAGAGCGGCAAGCGGCACAATTGCGTGGGCAGGGGGTTGCCTTGTTCCGGGAAGAAGTGGCCAAGGGGATGGCTCAGGCAGCGCGTGAAATGGAAAGTGCGAATCTGGACGCATCATTTATCCTGTTTTCAATGTGGACAGACGCGATCAAACATTTTGCAGAATTCGGTAAAGGCAATACCATATTCCTGGATGGCAGTACCGAGAATCTGCAAAGGACCATGCAGCAACTCATGTCGACGGTGAAGCAGGGGGGGATGGAAAAGAAATAGTTCCCGCTTTGAGTTGCTAAATCATTTGGTGTGATTTACACCCGTGAATGGTTGCATACGTGCAATATTCTTGATTAAAGTGCAGTTGATTTAACAGCAATCCGGGCTTGCATGGCATGGATTTGGCAAAGAGTGATCGGAAATCACTATTAGCTTAATCTAGACCATTATGAAAACGATCATTGTTGCAATCGGAATTGTCGGAATATTTTCGTTCAGTGCCTGTAATACAACGGCAAACCAAGAGCGAGAAACGGCGCTGGAAAATCAACGGAGAACGATTGACTCCCTGAATACTGCCTTGGCAAGAAAACAGGCTATTGATTCGATGAATGAGATCAACTCGCGATTTTCAACTGCTGGACCCAATACCACTACTGTACAGGTCATTAATCCTGATCATAATGTACCAGTAAACCATCACAGGGACCATTACGGCCATCTACATAACCAGCACGCCTATGCAGGTGGAGATGAAGCGTATGTCGAACCTGCTCCTGCACCTCATAAAAAAGGATGGAGTGCGAAGGCAAAGGGTGCCGTAATTGGTGCAGGAATCGGAGGTGTAACAGGTGCGGTCGTGAATGGTCGTAACAGGGCAGCCGGTGCGGTAATTGGTACGCTGATCGGTGCAGCAGCGGGTACCGGTACCGGTGCGATTATTGATAAGAAAAAGGGTAGATAGAATACCTGTATGATCGGAGTTGTTCCTTGATGTTAACCTCAGGCACATTTTGAATGTAAATGCATAGGCTGGGTCGCTGTGAGGTCCCTTTGTACCGCCGAAATTTAGCGCAGGAGGGCCTTGCGTCGGGATGATATTTCTAAAGTAAATGCGTAGGCATGGGCGCTTTGGATGGGCGGAATGGTCATTGTGGACGGTGGCTGAGGCCTTAATCTAATTCTTGCATATAGAGTGACCTGAAGGCAGCTATAAAAAAATACCTTCCATTGCCCTCGCCTTCAGCCGCAATTCCTCCCATTCACTTTGCGGGTCACTACCCCAGGTGATTGCACCGCCAGTCTGATAAGATAGATATCCGGATTGCGATTCATAAAAAAGCGAGCGGATGATCACATTGAAATCGAAGTCACCTTCCGGATCGATATAGCCCACAGATCCGCTGAACAACTCCCGCCTGGAGCGCTCATACTGGTCGATCAACTGCATCACCCGATGTTTGGGAGCTCCAGTCATAGAGCCCATTGGAAAGCAGGATTGAAGCGCGTTGGCGAATGTCTGATCCTTTCTTAGTTTCCCCGAAATGGTACTGATCATCTGGTGAACATTCGGGTAGGTATAGAGTCCGAATAATTCCTCCACTTCCACCGATCCTGTTTCACAGCAAATGGCCAGATCATTCCGAACCAGATCAACGATCATTACATTTTCTGCTCGTTCCTTTTGACTTTCTTTCAAAGATGCTTTTAGATGTGCATCCTGCTCCGGATCTGCACTTCGCTTAACGGTTCCTTTGATCGGCTGGGAGCGTATGATAGATCCACGTTTCTGAAGAAATCGTTCTGGTGAGGCGCAAACCATACTACTGGTTTCATCCTGGTAAAATGCGGCGAATGGGGTAGGGGATCGAGTCGTAAGATGCGAATAAACTGCTCTAGGATCCAGATCCTTCACCCGGGTATATGCCTCATTGCAAAACGTGATCTCATAGCAATCGCCCTCCCGAATATGCTCCTTCAGCTTTGATATGGTTGCCAGGTACTCATCCTGGCGATGAATGGATTGGAATTCAAGAACCGGTAGTTCGGTCTCAGGTACCTCAGGACCATCCAGAATCTCTTGGGCGATCCGCTTGGGATCTGCGTCCAGACTGGATATTATCAGGGTGGAAGTCCCAAAAGCTATGCTGCAGACCACCTGGGGAACAAAAAATTGCAGGGGGCTGAAGGAATAATGTCCGGTATGTTGCGAACTTAGATGTGATTGCAATTCGTTTTTAAGATCATAACACAAGTGACCAAAGAGCCAGTCGTGTTCTTCCTCCCAGAGCGCATAGAGGTCATGAAATACATTTGGATCTCCCTTGCGTATGGTTTTCTGCGCACCTGCACCCAGGAGACATTCATAGCGCCCATTTGGATCCTTGTAGGAATTGCTATCCAGGAAAAGAGAAATGCTGAACCGGGAAGACCAGTTCAGCATTTTACGCTTTATTTCTGCCAGTTCTGCCGGCAGGAAGGAGATTTCCGCGTTATATCTACGCAAAATAGATCCTGCTTTTAAAAATCGTCATCATCATCATCGAAATCATCGCCACCACCGAGGCTATCGAGTCCCAGGTCCTTGAACTCATCCATATCATCATCAACCCCTTTTGATTTTTTCTTGGAGCCGGCTACTGATTTGGTCTTGGATTTAGGCATGTCAAATTCTTCGAAGTCCTTGTCCAACTTGTAGGCATCCTCATCATCCAGGTCGATGTCAAGGTCGTCATCCAGATCCAGATCTTTATCATCCTCCAGGTCGTCTTCGTCGTCATCATCGTCGTCGTCATCCTTTTTGCTTTTAGCAACGGATTTCTTTGCAGCCGTTTTTTTAGGGGCTGATTTTTTGGCAGCCGCCTTTGGCTCCTCTTCAAGGACCGGATCTGAATCATCCTCCTCGGAGGCGGCTGCTTTGCCTTTCTGGGCAACAGCCTTGGCTGGAGATGCAGCGGCTTTTGGTTTGGCTGTAGTTTTTTTACCGGTGGTCGTTTTCATCGTATCTGAATGTTAGCGTAAAATTAAGTGTTGGTAAGTCCCGTAAAATTTCCACCGTTTAGACAATTCGCCAAATTTTTTTTGGCAAACATTTGAACTAAATTGCCGCTGAAGGCATTTCCAGTAACTGATCCCTACCTGTTCCATTACTGACATAGGCAATCGGGGCTCCAAGGTACTGCTCTACATAATGGCAATAGTCTCGGAATACTTGTGGCAATTCATCGGAACTTTTGCAGTTACTAATTGGCTTATCCCAACCTGGAAAGGTTTCCCAGACAGGGCTAAGGTCGGTTCCACAGAGATCATAGGGCATCTCCCGGGTTTCCTTGCCATCGATGGTATATGCAATCGCAGCTTTGATGGGGTTAAAGGCATCCAGCACGTCTGTCTTGGTCATAATGACCTTGGTAACGCCGCTGAGCATCACTGCATATCGAAGGGCCACCAGATCGATCCAGCCACAACGTCGTGGCCGGCCGGTAGTAGCCCCGAATTCTGCACCCTCTTTACGTAGGGCATCACCGGTCTCATCTTCCAATTCGGTAGGGAATGGTCCGCCACCAACGCGGGTACAATAGGCTTTGGTGATCCCGTAAACATCGCCGATCTGACTTGGAGCGACTCCTAATCCGGAACAAACACCAGCCGCAATCGTATTACTGCTCGTCACGAAAGGATAGGTGCCAAAATCAATATCCAACATAGAACCCTGGGCCCCTTCTGCAAGGATACGTTTTCCGTCTTTCAGGGCATCATTCAACCAATACTCGGCATTGACAATGCTCAGGCTGCGCATTTGTTCAACGGCCTTCAAGAAATCAGTTTCCCAGCTTTGCCAATCCACCAGGTTTTCATATTGCCCAAGCATTTGTAAATGCTTGGCTTTAATAGCCGCATAGCGCTTATCAAAGTCCCGGCTGATGATATCGCCAACCCGTAAGCCATTACGGCCGGTTTTATCCATGTATGCGGGGCCAATACCTTTTAAGGTGGATCCAATCTTCTCTTTCCCTTTTGAGGCCTCAGAAGCCGCATCCAGGGCCCGGTGTGTGGGAAGTATCAGGTGGGCGCGGTGAGAAATAAAGAGGCGATCTGTTACATCCGGCTGACGGGCCGTAATAGTCTGCAATTCCTTCTGAAGGGTGACCGGATCAATCACCACTCCATTTCCAATCAAGTTCAGGCAATGTGCCTGGAATACCCCGGATGGAATGGTATGAAGGACCACCTTTTCGCCGTTTACATAAAGGGTATGGCCTGCATTTGGCCCCCCCTGAAAGCGTGCTATGATATCATACTTCGCTGCAAGGAAGTCCACAATCTTTCCCTTTCCCTCATCGCCCCATTGCAGGCCAATCAGAACGTCTACCATAGAATAATAAATTTAATTGCGAGATGCAAAGCGCGCAAATTTAATCTTGATTCCTTCGCGGAATTAATTTTTGTTTGAAGATCATGATTTTAGAAAAAAACCGGATGATCGTATCTTATTGAGTCTGAATCCTTATCTGTTTTGAAATGAATGCCCCTACCGGTTTGTTCCTGAAATGAAACCCGGCCTAAGCCTTTAGCATTTCCAAAACGGTTTGAATTCGCTTACTTCCTTCTAAAGTGCCAATTTGAGCCACAATATCAAAGACTCCGGGACCAAATTTTCCGCCCACCAGCATTATACGCAGCGGCAACATTAATTCGCCTTTTTTAAGTTGATGCTGCGTAGCGAGCTCCGTAAATTGTACTTCTAATTCTGTTCCCAGTCCAGCTTCTTGTTGTGGGGCTTTTAACCACTTTTCGCTTAAGGCCGTATAAAAGATCTCGTATTCTGCCTTCCATTTTGGATGAATACTGTCGATATCGATTTCCTTAGGGGCTTCGAAAAAGAAACGGCCCTGGCTTACGAAGTCGGGCAATAAATGGCATCGCTCCCGGATCATGATAATCACTTCCTTCAATTGGTTTTCACCACAATTAATATTCTCCGCCTTGAAGTAGGGCAAAACTCTTGGTACCAGCTCTTCCGGCGCCATTTGTTGCAGGTACTGATGGTTGTACCATTTCGCCTTTTCAAAATCAAAAACGGCTCCACTATGATTCACTCTCGACAAATCGAATTTCTGGATCAATTCATCCAGGCTGAATATTTCCTGCCCGGTGCCATCATTCCAGCCTAGCATCGCCAGCATATTCAGTAAAGCTTCCGGCAGGAAGCCCCGCTCCGCAAAGCCTTCTGTGAAGTCGCCTGTTTTAGGATCCGTCCAGTTCATGGCAAAAATGGGGAAGCCATACTTGCTGCCATGACGTTTACTCAATTTGGCGCCATCAGGACCCAGGATCAGCGGCAGATGCGCCCATTGCGGCATTTGTTCCTGCCAACCCAGGTATTTCCACAGCAGGAGATGCACCGGCGCTGAAGGCAACCATTCTTCCCCTCTGAAGGCATGAGTGATCTTCATCAGGTAATCATCGACTACCACCGCGAGATGATAGGTGGGCATACCATCTGCTTTGAGCAGCACTTTATCATCGACCAGATTCGTTTCAAAGCTGACCAGCCCGCGGATCATATCCGTAAACGAAATCTGTTCTCCCTGTGGCATCCGGATTCGGACGACGTAGGGGGTATTAGATGCAAGCAATGACTGAACTGTCCCCGTATCCAGCACCAGGGAGTTTTTCATTTTCTCCCGGGTCTGTGCATTGTATTGTGGACTTGGATTCTCAGGGGTCTTAAAATCCTCCCGCATTTGTGTCAGTTCTTCCGGGGTGTCGAAGGCATAATAAGCGTAGCCATCCCGGATCAGTTGATCGGCATATTCGCGGTAGCTGGCTTTGCGTTCACTCTGGCGGTAAGGACCATAATCACCGCCCTGCATGGCACTTTCATCGGGTATGAGTCCGCACCATTTCAGACATTCGTGGATGTATTCCTCCGCACCCTCGACATAGCGGCTCTGATCGGTATCTTCAATCCGAAGGATGAAGTGCCCCTGGTGCTTACGTGCAAACAGGTAATTATATAATACGGTGCGGACCCCACCAATGTGGAGGCCACCGGTAGGAGAGGGTGCAAAACGCACACGAACGGCTGACATGGGCGCGAAGGTAAATGATGAAGGGGGATACTATCGAATAGGGATGGTTTAAGGGTTTGCATTTTTAATGCAAACCCATCCGGAAGATTTTCACCGTTTGATAAGTACCCTTACGTTGTCGTTGGTTTTTGGACGCCTTAAAACATGGTTCCTCAGAAGTACTGAAATGGGGTATTTTGTAACAAGCATTAAGCAATGGGAATATTGTGAAAGAAAAAGACAAATCATTGCCATTAAAAGCATGAAGGATAACAAGAGCCGTATGAGTTGAGAGGCTCATGTACGGTTCTGTGAGAAGCTTCGGGTGAAATTCCCCAGGCTTACTCGACTGTCCCCACCGACCGCTATTCCGGATATTCCAAGTCCATCAATACTCTATTGTTCCTGGCGTTGAGCGGTTTGTGAGGACACCAACTGGGGAAGTAAGGGAGAGCTGGAACAGTTGAGCCCGAAGGAAAGGCATCATTCTCTTACATGGCAAGTTTCAGATATGTTTTTATACTTGCGTAATTTTTTGTAATGTTAATGGCAATGGCGATTGAAAAAATTGCAGGGATAAAGCATCAAGGCGTTTCTGCATTAATATTGAAATTATCAACAACTTTTATGGGACTATTCAATAAACTTTTTGGCAACAAGGACAATGGGCAGAAAATGGTTAAGTTTTCATTGGTTGACTATAACCTATTCTTTGAAAACCAAACTATTGACAATACACCTCTTGAACTTTTAAATTTGGGTGAACTAAAAATCTCTACAGGACAAATTATTGCCTGTGACCCCTTAGTTTGTATTTATGACACTTTACCATTTACGAGAAACGTACAACCAGGAAAATATCCGGTAATTGCATGCATTGCAAAGACAGAAAATTCAGGAAACCGTTATGCTGTAGTAAAACTTGAGTTTTCTAAGGATAGAGCAACAAAATGGGAAATGGCAGTGACCGACCAGCAAGATTTAAAAGAAATAAATGAAGAGGATGAATTTGTTGGCTTTCCAGTTGACGCGGGACTTGGTTGCTTTTGTGACTTAGAAACCCAAAAATTCTATAACCAGTTTGACTTGGATTTTATGCAAAAAAATCCGGAAGGGAATATTTACGATGACTTCTTTGCTGCTGAATTCAAGAAAAATTCTATTGATCAAAATGACCCACAAGATATCGGCGATTGGCTAAACTTCAGTTTGCCAAATAGACCAGACTTGAATGTAATTATGTTTATCTCGGGTTATGGTGACGGAATATATCCTTGTTATTGGGGAACAAATGGCGATGGGAAAATATGCAGCCTCATTGTCGATTTTCAAATTTTCTAAGCAAAGAAATAATAAAGTTTAGGTCGTGGTTGGTGTCCCCACAAACGCCGAATTTGGTGTCGCCGTCAACCACTTTTTCGGATATCCCGAGACCTTCGGTAATTTATGGTTCCAAGCGTTGAGCGGTGGCGAGGACACCAACGGCGATAATATTCAATTTTAGGATCATTTATTGACAAATTGGAGGATACTCCTTCCTAATGAAAATTATTTAGTCATCTTTGGTTTTTGACAAGCGTTTTTTCATATTATTTTTGGAAACAGCACTTTCTAATATGTAAAGCCTTCATCGTTTTCGCCGGATTGATGTAGGTAATTTAATAAAAGGGATTTTGGAATGGCTTAGTAAAATAAGAATCAGTAATTTTTGCTTAATTAATAAACAACATAAAAAATGATTGTGCTTTATTTGAACAAACACTTACATGTTAAATACCACTGTTTCCAGAATATTTTTGGAAACAGTGCATTATAACATATACCAAGTTGATTAATAATCACGTAAAATAAAATAATTATGCATTAAAGGTGTTTTGTGATATTACAGCAAACACTACTGTTAACATATACTACGATGATAATAAATCATGTAATATAAATTATTATGTATTGAAAATCTTCCCTTTGATATTGGTGGAAACACTAGCTTTTAACATATACAACGTTGACTAATAATCAGGTGAAAAAAATTATTATACATCAGAAATGGTTTCATTTAAAATTACAGCAACAATACTGTTAACATATACCACATTGATCAATAATCACGTGAAATAAATGATTATGGATTTAGAAAATAGATTTCAAAGATGCTGGGTAATATATTCTTATGAATGAATTTCAACTTTGAAACTAAAATGTCATTCCGCAAATTTTCTAATGGTGGCCATTCGGAAATTTGTGGATAAAAAGCATGCTGGTATTGGGTTTTGGACTGCTCAGAGATTGATCGCGTTATTCAACAAAATTTTAAAACAACTTGCTTTATTTTTAATCAGAAATGGCCTTAAATATTGAAATGGCTCTTTTCTTTTATATCGTCTTTATCCTTTTAGGGGCGATCATTGATTATATTGGATATTCTGAATTTGAAAATCCAGAAAAGCCCAGAAAATTTATTGGAATAAGTTCAGTCGGGGAATTTTTCTTTAGGTTTTTTTTGAGTTGGCCAATCAATGCTATCATTACCATATTCACTTCAGGAGGGTGTTAATCCATCAAATGCACTATTTATCAACCTTCATTTAATGATTTTACAACTTTATAATAGATCTCTGGAGTTAAACCAGGTTCATATTCCTGTTCATCCATAAGCCGGATCCAACGAAGCGGCCGGATGGAATTACTCAGCCAGACTGCATCTGCCTCTTTTATCTGGCGAGGACTTGCAAGCATTTCCGAAATGGGATATCCCCATAGGCCTAAATTTTCCAACAGATAACGACGCATTGAACCCGCAATACAGCCTTCACTTAAGGGCGGCGTGAAAATCTGCCCATCCTTACACCAGAATAGATTTGCAATGGTACTTTCAACGACATTCCCTTTTTGATTCAGCAAGATCGCATCATTCCATTTATTGGATTTTACTTCCCTGGCAGCAAGGGCATAAATAAGGCCAGAGCAGGTTTTAAGGGCCGATACAGCACTCATTTCTTTCGTAAAACTTGAAATTCCGGTGACCAAACCGGCTTCATTGAAGTCCCCGATAGATGCTTCCAGTGTAAATACTTCGATATGATATTGCGCCATGAAAGGGTCACCATCATAAAATCCGCCATTACCGGCATCAACCTGCAACCGCACCCGGCAAAATCGTTCTAATTTGTTTTTGGCTACGGTCCGATGAATTTCACGGCTGAGATGATCTTTGAAATGGGCTGGAATTTCTATCAGGAGCAATTCCAGTCCTGAAAACAGGCGTTCCCAGTGAAAATTTTCCAGTCGTATCCTTCCATCGGAATAAAACATCGTTTCAAACAGGCCATAGCCATGACGGGTAGCCCGGTTATCTACCTGCAATGCTGGCTGGTCAGCAGACAGGATTTTGCCATTGATATTGATAAATTCTCCCAAAAAATCGTTTTAAAGTGCTGTTGCAATGCTTGTTTCCGGTGTTTCCGTCATTGGCAATGTAAATTCGCACAAACTTAGACGTTATGCAATTGGAGAGCCCTGTAAGTGTACAGTGGATAGCAGATTTTATTGGAGCCCGGCTTTTTGGGAATCCGGATCAGATGGCCACCGGGATCAATGAGATCCATAAGGTGCAGCCCGGAGATATCTCCTTTGTAGATTTTGAGAAATATTATTCCAAGTGCCTGAATTCCGCGGCTACCATCATTATCATTAATAAGGAAGTGGAAGTTCCTGCCGGAAAAACGGTCCTGGTTTGCGATGATCCATTTTCGGCTTATGTGTCGCTGGTGAAGCATTTTAAGCCTTTTGAACGGGCCACCCAGCTTATTTCTTCTACTGCTGTTATTGGTGAAGGAACGATTATTCAGCCAGGCGCTTTTATCGGAAACCATGTGCATATCGGTAGCAACTGCCTGATCCATGCGAATGTGAGTATTTATGATGGTTGCATCATCGGCAATCATGTGATCATTCATTCAGGAACGGTTTTGGGGGCAGATGCATTTTATTTTAAGCGCCGGAAAGACCGCGCCGTTCAGTATGATAAATTGGAAAGTTGCGGTCGTGTCATTATAAAAGATGATGTGGAAATTGGCGCGCTTTGCACGATTGATAAGGGCGTCAGCGGGGATACCATCATTGGCCAGGGGTCGAAGCTGGATAATCATATTCAGGTGGGACATGGGACGATCATTGGCAGGAATTGCCTCATCGCTTCGCATGTCGGTATTGCCGGAAAAACGACCCTGGAGGATGAAGTGATCCTTTGGGGACAAGTGGGCGTAAATAAAGACCTTACGATTGGTAAAGGAGCGGTGGTATATGCCCAGAGTGGCGTTCCTGCATCGATTGAAGGTGGGAAAACCTATTTTGGATCACCAGTGGTGGAAGCCAGGGAGAAGATGAAAGAATTGGGATGGATCCGAAGGATCCCAATCCTCTGGGAGCGGGTAATGGGTGAGAAGTAAGGTAATTATGAGTGAGCATCGCTTCAACGCCAGGTCTTTTTTTGTCAGCATTTTCTTCCTGTTGACCATCCTGTCTGGCTGCCAATCGGAACAGCAGTCTGCTGAAATTCCAAATCCTCGCAGAGAGGCAAATCCAGCAAATTTTGTTGCGATCGATTCAGCCATTCATTTATTGAAAGATGGGGATCTGGCCTTGCGTACCGGTGCAGATGCGATCAGCGTTATGCTTCGTGGCATGAATATGCGGGACAAAACCTATTCTCATTGCGGGATTGTGATGATCGAGCAGGGGTATCCATTCGTATATCACAGTATCGGTGGGGAGGATAATCCGGACTCGCATTTGCAACGGGATTCGGCCTGTCATTTCTTTTCACCTGTTTCCAATGAACGGATGGGGATTGCGCGTCTGGATATGGATTCCCCGCAAATCGCCAGGCTGCATCAAATTGTTCGGCGCTATTTTGCGGCTGGGGTGCCATTTGATATGGATTTTGACCTTCGAACTAATGATAAACTCTATTGTGCGGAATTTGTTTACAAATCGGTACAGGAGGCATTGCAAGACACTACTTATTTCAGTACTTCTCAGGTACTTAATCGCAGATATGTTGGTGTGGATAATCTGACAGATGCTCGGCATGCTAAAATCATTTGCGATGTACGATATAAACTTTAGTTTTGCCGCCGAATTATACATCTAATCAAAACAAACGCTCCCGATGAAAAAATCAATCCTTTCGATAGCTGCAATCCTCATGCTGGCTGTATCCCTGGTCAGCTGCAATGGAGGTGGCCCAAAAGTCAACGCAGAAAAGTTCCTGAATGGCTTTTATCATATGGACTATGCAGCCGCGAAAGAAGTATCTACTGAAGATACCAAGAAGCAGCTCGATTCTTATGAAAGCATCATGGGTACCATGGTTCAGAAAAGTGCAAAGGATGAGGCTAAGAAATTGGTCGTAACCCTGAAAGAGCCTAAGGTAACTGGAGATGCTGCTACAGTTGAGTACACTGTGAGCAATGATCCTTCTCCTAAGGAATTGAAGATGGTGAAGACGAATGGCAAGTGGTTGGCTCAGTGGAGCAAGATGGATATGGGTGGTGGAGCAGGATCTACAGGTTCCGGATCTACTGGCGGTTCATTGGATTCTACGCCTTCAGCAACGCCTGATACGATGATGGCCCCTCCGGCTGATGGTGCTGCAAATGGGCCTACTGAAACGCCTGCTCCTCAGGAACCAGCTAAGCCTAAGAAATAATTAAGTTGATCCTATTTAAAATGGCCGCCCGGTTTGGGTGGCCATTTTTTTTGCGATACATCGAATGTCACTGCGGGGAATTTGTCTGAATCAGGATTCACCGGATTATTTGATTCTCGGGATTATGGTCGTAATAATCCTAAAATCCTTATCAATACAAGGGAGTAGTTGGTGCGGACAGCAACTACGGCGTGGATAGATACCAATCCTGGACATCTTAAAATCCTGAGAATCTTGATTCAGACAGCGATCTTCCATACATTTTAAAATCATAAAAGCTCTGATATCCTGGACAGGTCGAGGCTGTAATTGAAATCATTGGCCGCTGCCTTTTTCTTGCTTTTTAATGAATAGCATGAGCAATGATTTTCAGATCGTAGACTCTGAATACTGCTATCTTATTCGTGTTCTAAATACAATTATTTTAAAGATTGTTTTCTTTCTAAATTATTATGATTCAAATAATTGTGTTGAATGGTGGCAAAATTCATATTGAATTCATAAGGGAATAATATAAATCATGCATTTATCGGATTTGCATTATCCAGATGGTCATAACATAATCATACAAACAATGCGATTATTCGAAAATTATTCCGTTTAATAGCACGTCTTTATAATTCAAAAATCCCCCACTAAAATGATACCAAAATTCCGAATGTATTCATTAAGTATGAGATTTAGTTGTCAAATAAATTTTTATATTCAAATTTATGTAAATGCCATTTTGGATATTATTTTAGATTTTAACTTTTATCCAACCACCACCAAAAACTATGAATTATGTTACAAAAAAAATGCGCCTGGCGACAGCAACATCGGGGGATACTTTATAGTGTCCTGGTTTTAATTGGACTATTCGGTTCGACTATTATTGCTCAGGCCACCCACTTTCGGGGTGGAACCCTTAGCTGGCAACAAGCTGGAGGTAATACCATCCATTTTACATTGAACACCTCCTGGCGTAGAGGTTACTTTATTACAAATCAAGGAGTAACAACAAATGTAGGAACGACTGTGAATCTTGGGGTACCCATCACATTTGGAGATGGTTCGAATTCAGGTACTGTTATTGCAACAGTAACTTCTTCTGACCCCGTTACTGATATCATTACAACCACATATACTGCAGATAGGACCTACAACACTTCTGGCAACTTTACCGCAATATTTACCAGTTGTTGCCGTCTCAGTACGCTTCAGGATAACAATCATGACCAGACATTTACACTCACCACTACTGCAAATGTGGGGGGGTCTCCTTTGAACAACCCACCGGTAAGTGGATTGCCACCAATCGTTAATATTCCCATAGGCTCCAGTACCAACCTCTTCACCATCCCCGCCTCTGACCCGGATGGTGATCCGATAACCTTCCGCTTGTCGACAACTTCAGAATCCGGGCTGGTAACCTTAGCTCCCAACCTATTTACCCTCAATGCCAATGGTACGTTCACGATGAACACCACAGGCATTTCTTCGCTAAACCTTTACGCCATTCAATTCATGATGGAGGATCACGTAGGAACGGCTTCTGGTCCTGTAAAATCGAAGGTACCAGTGGATGTGCTGATTCAATTAGTTCCATTTTCAAATCCACCCACATTCGTATCACCAACGCCGCTGTCACCTAACAATGTCTTTAATGTATTGCCAGGAAATACCGTTTCATTTACGGTAGCTGCGACTGACCCGGATGCCGGACAGAACGTAACGCTTAATCCTGTTTCGCTTCCAATTGGTGCAAGCATGTCCCCAACATTACCCGTTGTAGGACCAACTAATGGCACGGCCAGCTCCACATTCAGCTGGACACCAACCGCAGGACAGGTTGGTACCAATGTGATCAATTTTGTGGCTTCTGACAACCTCAGTGTCCAGGCCGTTACCAGCGTCACTGTAAATGTATTATGCGCCCTTGATGCAACCGCTGCCATTACACCCAATGCCTGCATTGGACAAAGCAATGGTGCGATCGATGTAACAGTTAGCAATTTTTCCACAGCAGCGAATCTGACCTATATCTGGAGCGGTCCCGGTAGCTTTGCTGCCAGTACCCAGGATGTCACCGGATTAGTAGCAGGCAACTATTCAGTCCGGATTGATGATCATGCAACAGGTTGTTTTGTGATCAAAAACTACACCGTAAATAATACGCTTACAATAACGCCGGTAGCTAATAATAGTGGACCTGTCTGTGAAGGCGGTACACTTAATCTGAGCGGAAGTGGTGCCAGCAACCTTACCTGGACCGGACCCAACAGCTTTGTCGCTTCCGGTGCAACGCCTTCCATTCCTAACGCTACAATCGCAGCATCCGGAACCTACACACTGACCGCAACAGATGCTACAACTGGTTGCTTTGCCACCGCTACTACGGCTGCACTTGTTAAACCTAATCCAGCTATTCCAATCATCACAGCTGATGGTCCCACCACTTTCTGTAATGGAAGTGCAGTGACTCTGAGCAGCCATACCCCTACCCACAGTGCTTCGCCCATTATTGCTGGCACCGCCACCGGAGCACCAGTAACCTGTGATTGCCCGGCCGGTTCTGTTGCGGTTGGCTATAAAGGTCGCACCGGTTCCTGGATCGATCAATTCCAGTTTGCCTGCAAGCACCTCAATTCTGATGGAACTCTTGGCAGCACCATCACCTATACCAATGCCAATGGCACCAGCAATGGCGGTGGAGCCGTCGGTGATATTCTTTCTACAGGAACTAATGTAATTGTGGGCCTTGACGCGGATGCCTTCAATTCAACGGTCGGCAATTTTATAAAAAGTATTACTGGCCTCGATCAGTCTACATCCTACATAGCAGGCGCAGGTTCCAATAGTACCGGCTATATCAGCATCGCTCCTTTTGCGGGTGTCGGTGGTTGTTGCAGTGGCGTTACCAATCATATCGGAACCGTGATTGTTCCTGATGGAAACATGGTCGTTGGTATGTCATCCTACAACAATGACGGCTATTCAAAAGGTATCGTCCTCCACTACAATAACACCAATGAGGTAACGGGTGCTGACCTGACCTGGTCTAATTCTACCACCGGTCCTTCAATTACCGTTAGTACTGCCGGACAATATACCGTCACTGTAACTGCTGCGAATGGTTGTACTGCTACTTCTGCACCTACTACTATTGTGGTAAATACACCACCAACCATTACCTGTTCCGGAAATATTTCCGCATCAACGGATCCGGGTGTATGCACGGCAATAGTTAATTACCCAAATGCTACCGCTACCGGAGTACCAAGCCCTACAATATCCTATACACAAGCTTCAGGTACCAGTTTCGCCTCTGGAACTACTACAGTAACTGCATCAGCAAACAATATCTGTGGAACAGTTTCCTGCAGTTTTGATGTAGCAGTTACCGATCATGAAGCACCTGTACCGAATCTGGCACAGTTAGCTACCATTACTGGTGAATGCAGCGCCGCAAGCGTATCTGCGCCTACTGCCATCGATAATTGCAGCGGTACAATCACTGGTACCACCACTGATCCACTTTCATACACCGCTCAGGGAACTTATTCCATTCATTGGACTTATGATGACGGACATGGCAATACATCTACTCAAACACAAAGTGTGGTGGTCCATGATATTACCCCGCCGGTTGCCAATGTATCCAATCTGCCAGCGGTTCAGAGTGAATGCACTGTTGGTCCTGTAAGCCCTCCTACCGCCACAGATAATTGTTCCGGAACGATAACCGGGACCACAACAGACCCGCTTACTTATCTGAATCAGGGAACCTACACCATTCATTGGGTTTATGATGATGGCCATGGCAATACCAGCTCCCAGACACAATCTGTGATTGTTCACGATGTAACACCTCCGGTGATTACCTGCGCTCCCGCTGTTACAATCAATAATACACCTGGACTTTGCTCCGGTACAACCACCTTGGTTGCACCTACGGTTTCAGACAATTGCTCTGAATTCGGAACCGCATCAGAACTGGTTTCTAATGGTAATTTCAATTCCGGCGCTACTTCCTGGAATGCCTGTGGAAATACGGTCGAAGCTTATGGTACTGAGTTGAATTATGGGGGTACTGATGGCAATAATCATGTAGCCGAGATCGACCATCAGCCGGTTACGCTCTGCCAGACCATCAATGGCTTAGAGGTGGGCAAGAAATACACCCTTTCTTTTAAAGCCACCAGGAGAGTTGGTGCGCCTTCAACCGTAGGTGCTACTATCTCCATTGATGGTGGGGCATTCAGCGCTACTGTAAACAGAAGTAATCCCACATTTAACCTTACTCCGGAAAGCTTTACATTCATAGCCACTCAAACCACCCACCAGTTGACCTTCACACCAACCAGTGGCTGGAGCGGTACCCTTGGACTGATCGTGGATGATATCTCGGTGAAGAAGCTGATTAAAGGAACGGTTACCAATAATGCCCCTGCCATTTTCCAGCAGGGTAATACCACTGTTACTTGGACGGCAGATGATGGAAGTGGCAACACAAGCACCTGCACACAGGTAGTCACCGTAGTTGATAACGAAAAGCCAGTGATCACTGCAAGTACTGTTCCACCAAACGTTACCGTCAGCTGTAGCAGTATTCCTGCTCCTGGTATGCCGAGTGCTACCGACAATTGCACGGCAAATCCTGCGGTCCATTACCTTGGCCAGGTCAGCACTCAAGGAACTAATCCTATGAATGCTAACTACTACAATTATACGCTCACACGGAACTGGGATGCAACAGATGGCTCTAATAACCATAGCCTGGTTGCAACTCAGGTGATAACCGTTCAGGATATCATTGCTCCAACCTTTACTGCTCCTGCCAATACCACCATCTACACCACTGCCAATTGCACCTACAATGCGAGCCCGGCAGTTACTGGAGATGTGACCAATGAAATGGATAATTGCGCTACAGGTCTTCAGGCTACTTATAGTGATATAATAACGAATGGTTCTTGCACAGGTGCTAAGGTCATTACACGCACCTGGCACCTGGTTGATTATTCTAATAATGCAGCCCCGGACCAGGTTCAGGTAATCAATGTCCTGGACAATACGCCTCCTACCTTCACCGTAACGCCTCAGAATATCACTGCCTGTAATGATCAGGCTGGAAATTCAAAGAGCCTTGCTGTAGTAGCTGCAGACAATTGTTCAACTCCGACCGTTACCTACACAATAACTGGTGCCACAACAGGATCTGGTACCGGTAGCATTGTTAATAAATCCTTTGCAATCGGAACTTCCGTGGTTCACTGGACCGTTAAGGATGCCTGTAATAATACAACGACAGGTAGCAGCACGATCATCATTAATCCACTGCCGGTTGCCTCCTATACCACCTCCACTGCCGATGCATTCTGTAATGCAGTTACGGTAACCGGGGCGGCAAGCCCTGCAGGTATGAACACCTACCTCTGGAAATACAATAATGCCAATTTTGCGACGACCCCAGTAATCCGTTTGAATGTCAGCAATAATGATGGAAACTATGTTCTGGTAGTAACGGACGGAAACGGTTGCAGCAGCAATCCGGTTACCTACAACTATCAAAAACAAACCCTGCTCAGTTCTTATGCCCTGATTGGATTTAAGCATGTGGAATTAGCCCAGGATAATGATGTGCACAATGGTAGTGTAGGTGTTACTTCTCTTCATGGAGAAGCTGAGTTTGATTCGTATTGCTCCGTTTCTTCCCCAGGTGCCTTTGTAAAAGCCTATGACATCGATGTATCCAGCAATGTTACGATCCCGACCAAAATCACCAGTGCTGCCGCAGTAGGCTTACCAACTATGTTGCTGAATACCTCCAACACCAATGGATTGAGCAATTATGTAAAGACTACGAGTGGTACGGTGACCGGTAATTACAAAGATCTGACCATCAGTTCGAATAAGACCGTTACCATAACTGGTAATATCTTCCGGAATCTGCACATTATGTCCGGTGCCTCCGTGACCTTCACTGCTACGGATATCAGCATGTATAGCCTGGATATGGAGACTGGATCTACGATCTATTTCTCAGATAATACCAATATCCGCGTTACCGAGAATGTGGAAATTGATAAGGCCTGTACGGTGAATCCAACCGGAAAGAAGGTCACCTTCTATGTTAAGGATGCCAGCACTACTTCCTATAATTGCCAGAACGACTATCACTACTGGCGCAACGGGAATGATGGTGATGATGTCTTCGATGTACAAGGTCAGAACACCAAGGTGATTGCCAATGTTTACATCCCGGATGGCAAATTGATCACACATGGTAATGGCTATGGAGGTTGCAATTGGGGAAATTCAGACAGTTGTACCATGGTGGGTATGTTTATCGCTGAAGAAATTGAGAGCGATGGCAAAAATATCGGATGGTACACCTACGACTGCAATAACCCGCAATTGCGTATGGCTCCAGCTCCGGTTAGTGCGATCCAGGAAGAAACAACAGACAATGGCCTGATGATTTTTCCAAATCCAACTACTGGTGAATTCACGTTACAGTTCAGCCAGATGAAAGAAGCTGCAACCGTAAGAATTCTGGATATTCAGGGTCGTGTTGTGAGCGGTAAGACGATTCCGGCGGAGTCTTCCTTATCGACCACAATGGATATCACGAATCAGCCTTCCGGCATCTACATCATTGAAGTTACTCAAGGAGTAGATGTATTCCGTACGCGTTTGATCCGGCGGTAAGCATTTGTTTATTAATTGAAAAAGGACTGCTTCATTGGAGGCAGTCCTTTTTTTTTGTTACATACCGTACTTTCACGCCGATGCTTAATTATATATGGGCGGGCTTAATCGTCATAGGCTTTGTTGTAGGCCTGATCAAAGCCATTTTTATACCCGGATCATCGGGAATGATGACCGATATGATGAATGGAATTTTCAACTCGGCCAAAACAGGTTTTGAAATTTCCCTGGGACTTACCGGGGTCATGGCCTTCTGGTTGGGTATAATGAAAATCGGTGAAAAGGCCGGTATCATTCGCTTACTTGCTAAAGGAGTTGCGCCTTTTTTTCGCACCCTATTTAAGGGCATCCCTCCCAATCATCCGGCTTTTGGAAGTATCACCATGAACCTGAGTGCCAATATGCTTGGACTGGGAAATGCTGCAACCCCCCTTGGGCTGAATGCCATGCAGGAACTGCAGGAACTGAATCCGGAGCCGGAACGTGCTACAGATGCCCAGATCATGTTCCTGGTCCTGAATACGGCAGGAATTACCCTGGTGCCGACCTCGGTCATAGCTATCCGTCAGGCAATGGCAGTAAAGGAAGGACTGGTTGGATTCAATGCGGCGGACATATTCCTCCCCACTCTTATTGCCACATTCATCGCTTTCGTAAGCGGTATGATCATTGTCGCGATCAACCAGAAGATCAATCTGTGGCGTTTACCTGTCCTGATTTTTGTCGGGATCTTTGCCGCCATCATTGCCGGAATCTACGGCTATGTGCATCATATGTTGCAGACCGGGCATTCCACGCAGCAGGTCAGTGACACCATAGGCGCGATCGGCAGTGGATTCATACTATGCCTGATTATGTTCTTTGTGATTGCGGGTTTCATCCAAAAGCAAAAGATTTTTGAGCATTTTGTGGAAGGCGCCAAAGAAGGCTTCAATGTTAGTATCCGGATCATTCCATACCTGGTAGGTATGTTGATCGCTATCTCTATTTTCCGGACCTCCGGGTGCATGGATTTTATCGTAAATGGCATCACGCATCTAGTGGCGGGGATGGGTTTGCCTACTGAATGGACGCCGGTGTTACCTATTATGATCATGAAGCCACTTTCTGGATCGGGAGCTCAGGGATTGATGGTGGACGTTCTTAGTACCTATCATGTGAATTCCTTTCAGGGTAAACTGGCTGCTATCATGCAGGGGACTACAGAAACCACGTTCTATGTGCTGGCGGTCTATTTTGGATCTGTCGGAGTCAAGAATACGAGGAATGCCCTAGCACTCGGGCTTATGGCGGATCTTATTGGAATGGTGGCAGCCATCATTTTAGGCTACCTTTTCTTTCATTAAAATGCGAGGGAACAGCGCTGAAGTCAACGAATTATGAGAGCAGTCATACAACGGGTAAAGGAAGCATCTGTAACTATCGGTGGCAAACGTACCGCTAGTATTGGTCCTGGCTTCCTGGTATTGTTGGGCATTTCTGATGAGGATAAGATTGCGGATTCGGACTGGCTTAGCACCAAAATCGTCGGTTTGCGGGTCTTTTCGGATGCGGCCGGACTCATGAATCTGGATCTTGCAGCCATTAATGGGGATCTACTTATTGTGAGTCAATTCACCCTTCTGGCGGATTATCGTAGAGGAAATCGGCCCTCATTTATCCGGGCTGCCCGGCCAGAAAAGGCCGTTCCCTTGTATGAGCTTTTCCTGGCTCAATGTGCAAGCCTAATCGGCAAGCCGGTTCAGGCGGGTATATTCGGTGCAGACATGCAGGTATCTTTGCTGAATGATGGCCCGGTAACGATTATTCTCGATACCAAAACGAAGGAATAGTACTGCGATCAATAGATAATTGCTTAACCATTTAAGAAGCTCATAGGATGGATGGATTGGATGATGAACGTTATATGCAATTGGCTTTGAAAGAGGCCAGGCAGGCTTATTCCGCAGATGAAGTGCCTGTAGGTGCGATTGTGGTATGGGATCACCGGATCATCGGTAGGGGGTCTAACCAGGTGGAGCGACTTATGGACAGCACCGCACATGCGGAAATGATTGCTCTGACTGCTGCCTTTAATACCATCGGTGCAAAATATCTTGCAGAGGCATGCCTGTATGTGACCCTCGAGCCCTGCCTAATGTGCTGTGGGGCTATGTTTTGGAGCCAATTAGGCCGGATCGTTTATGGAGCCTCTGATCTTAAGAATGGGTATCGAAAATACACAGGCGCTCAATTCCCGTTTCATCCCAAAGCCGAAGTGATTGGAGGTATACTGGTAGCGGAATGTGCCGGCCTTATGAAGGATTTCTTTGCCTCTAAACGGAATTGATATGCGATTCATAACCTTAAGCCTTTGTCTGCTGTTTGCAGTAAGTACTGTAAATGCCCTGAAGCCCAAGAAGGATTATTTCGCGACTCCGGATGCGGTGAGCTTTCCGGGTTTCCGCTCCTTTGAAATTGAAACCCCCGATCATTATAAGCTAATGGCCTGGAAATTACCTGCCCGATCTCCGGATCGGCATATCAGTATTCTTATTGCGGGGGGCGATGCCGGGAACATGAGTAATTTTCTGCCAATCGCATTTGCACTTACATCAAATGGGTATACGGTTTATACCTTCGATTACCGGGGATTCGGCAGCAGTAGTAGTTTCCCGATTGATACCTCGTTTCTTTATTACAACGAATTTTCAACAGATCTTCTGGCAGCCGCGTTATTTGCTAAGAACAATCTCCCAGACAATAAACTGGCGATCTATAGCTTCTCCATGGGGTCAATCATGACCGCGCGCATTTGGAAGGAGTCAACAGCTGATTACTTGATTGCTGAAGGTCTGGTCATTAATCCTCTTCAGGTGCAGCAACGACTTCTCGATCTTAAGGGAAGACATTTTCAGCTTCCGGCGGATGCGGCATTTCATGGAATGACGCTGGTGGATCTGCCTCAGAAAATGCTCGTATTCTGTGGAAATTCGGACCCAATAACCCGTTTGGAAGATGCGAAAAGCCTGCAGTTACAGCATTCCGGAGTGGTGATCGTTCCGTTCGATGGTGGGCATGGTGGTGGATTTTCCAGTTTAATGTCCTCCATTACAGATGGCCCTTACATGGATGCGATAAAAACATTTACCAAACCATGAGTTTGTTTCCTGCCTGGCACTATTGCATGCAATCGGAGGAACTTGAGGACTCAAAGATCACCGAGGTCCATATCGGTCATCATACCATCTGCCTGTTGCGACAGGCGAGCGTTCTGACTGGCTTTGCAGCCTTATGCCCGCATGCCGGAGCCCGGCTTTGTAATGGCAGGATCGATAATGCGGGACGCATAGTCTGCCCGTTGCACCAATACCGTTTCAATCCCATTAATGGACATAATACCAGTGGAGAAGGGTATAAATTGAAGACTTATAAGGTCAAGGAGGAAGATGGGAAGATCTTTGTGTTTTCGTTTTGAATCGAGTACGATGGAGAACCAGAAAATAGCCTCACTTAGTTCCTGAACATATATTGTGAAATATAGAATTGGAACATCTTTAGTCAAAATTTTATATCATGGCTGAAAAGGACATGGGAATTTATTCCAGCGTTGAAAATGCATTAGATGCTATTAATAAAAATCATCCTAAGATCCTCAAGTATGAAACGGTGTGGTGGGGTGATAAACAGACCGCTTCAGGAAATATGTCAAATCGAGGGTATGTCATCGGTTTTAAAAATGTGCTATTAAAAGCGCAGTGGCGATTGGACTATGATCCGATCAAGAAAGTGCATATTAACTGGACCCAGGAAGTACCTGGTTCAGAAACGCTGAAAGAATGTTATCAGATCACCTCCTACGTTTTTGGTGTGGATGAGAAGGTTTGGCAATATTATATCGCTTGGACCAAGACCCGATTCCAGGAAATCCCGCAGAATATTAAGTCGCGACTCGATTCAGGAGGTATTACCAGTTGGAATGGACATGTTTGGCAGCGGGTCTTTACGGATAAATAGACCGGCTTAAGGAACTGGTTTATGGCACATTCCCTTCGCCCCTATAGTCATTGACTTAGGTGATCCATGTTCTTTGCTTGTATTGTCTGAACTCTATTATTTTCGAAGTATGCAAGCACTGAAAAACCCGGACTTTTTGAAGCCCGGTGATACCATCGGTATTACCTGCCCTGCAGGCTATGTATCCTTCGAACGGATCTCCAATTCGGTGCAAGTCCTCCAGGAATGGGGCTTTCAGGTTCGGGTTGGGAAAACCGTTGGTCTGGGTACCAATTATTTTGCTGGTAGTGATACCGAGCGCAGTGAGGATCTCCAGGAAATGCTGGACGATCCATCTATCAAAGCCATTCTCATGGGCAGGGGAGGTTATGGTTGTTCCCGGATCATTGATCAACTGGACTTCAGCAATTTCCTGAAACAACCCAAGTGGATCTGCGGATTTTCGGACATTACAGTATTGCATAGTCACCTGCAGCAAGTCCTGGGTGTCTCAAGCCTGCACAGTCCGATGTGTGCCGCTTTTAGTCCTGATTCTGCTGCAAGTGCACATATTCTAAGCCTGAAGAATGCCTTGACTGGTGTGTCCATGAATTATCAATTTCAAGCTCATGCAGGTAATCGAATGGGCACTGCAAGTGGTATCGCCTGCGGGGGAAACCTTGCGATTCTGGCTCATCTCACAGGTTCTGTTTCTCAGGTTGACACTAATGGCAAAATCCTTCTCATTGAGGATATCGGAGAGCACTTATATAATATCGACCGCCTCTTGTTAAATCTTCGTCGTAGTGGTCAATTATCAGGGATCAAAGCGCTGATCGTAGGTGATTTTACGGATAACCAGGATACCGATCGACCGTTCGGACAAACCGTCGAGGAGATCGTTCTTGATAAGGTCCGCGATTATGATATACCTGTTGCTTTTGGGTTTCCCTGCGGTCATGATTCCGTGAATTATACCTTGCCATTAGGCATTCCAATCACACTTGAGGTCTCTAGTTCTGGAATACACATAAGTACAAGTCCAAAAGAAATTGTTTTTTCCCGCTAGGGCTATAATAGTACTTTCTTAAACAGCCACTCCCAATGCTAAATGAGGACTTTAAAAACTGACCTGATTTGCATTAGTTGTGTGAGATTGTCTTCATTAATTCCCAGTGCAATATTGTTTAATGATACGGACTGCACTAGCCCCAGAAGGCGAACTAATTTGGATCACATACTGACCTGATTGCAGATCACTGACATCAATGCTGGAAGCTGAGGTGGCCTGGATATTTCGAACCTATGGTCCACTTATATCCAGGATCCGGATGCTTCCATCGATGATCTGATCGAGATAAAGCGTGCTGAGGACCGGTTGTTGGCGGATCAGGAGAAAATATCAATTTTCAGGTAATGTTCTGCATATCGAATCGATAGTCATATCTTCTTTTGGTAAAATGTTCTGGTATTAGACTCATCACTTATTGATCTTTCTTTTTTGCAAGCGCCTTCAAAAAATCTTATCCGCATCTTTGTAAACTCAATCAACATCCTATCAACACGTTCCCATTTTTGCTGGCAAGGCGTTTATTGCGTCATCAAAAGGGTACGTTTTCTGCCTTTATCATTCGGCTTGCCATCCTTGCAACTGCACTGAGTGTTGCCGTCATGATCTGTTCCCTTGCATTTATCGGGGGATTCAAGTTTGCGATCAAGGAAAAGCTCTTTGCATTCTGGGGCGCTGTATTGGTAGTACCCTTCGATGCCAATAGCAATGATATTTCTGCAGGATTACCGGTTAAAATGGATACAAGTCTGATGGAACAAGCCGTAAAGGTTCCAGGGGTCACTCATATCTATCCATTTATTGTAAGGCCAGGCATCCTGCAGAGTGCCGGAGAAATGGAAGGCATCCGGCTCAAGGGAATTAGCCCTACGCAATCGTTCCCTCCTGGAATGAGCTTTAAAGGGAAATCCCTGAACTTCAGTGATACCAGCTATTCCCAGGATATTATTCTTTCCGTGGCAACTGCAAACCGCCTGAACGTTCGTCCCGGAGAGGATCTGCGCCTCTATTTCCTGGATAATGGAACCCCCCGCATCCGGAAACTCCACTGTGCAGGTACCTACCATACCGGAATGGAGGAGATCGACCGGCAGTTTGCCTTGTGTGATATGCGCCTAGTGCAGCACCTGAGTGGCTGGCCACATGATGATATCAGTGGCTACCAGATCGAGATTGCAAACAACAATCTTGCAGATACCATGGCCGCACAGGTATATGAGGCCTGTGTGGCTCCGCCTATGGCATCCCAAAGCATTACAGATGTGTATCAGGGCGTATTCAGCTGGCTGAGTACCCAGGATACTAATGGAAGGATTCTGCTCTTTATTGTTGGAATCGTTGCCCTGATCAACCTGGCAAGCTCCATGCTGATCCTGATGGTGGACCGGGCCGTAATGATCGGTATCCTGAAAGCGCTGGGCATGGAACCCAGAAGTATCTGGACACTGTTCCTGTCGGTGTCAGGCCTAATCGCCGGACTGGGCATATTATTTGGTAATATTATTGGAATCGGATTGTGTCTTTCCCAGCAGCGGTTTCGTTTTATTACCCTTCCGGAAGAAACATATAATATCAGCTATGTCCCGGTGCGCATCATCTGGTGGCAGATCCTGGCATTAGACCTTGGGACTTTAGTATTGTGCCTGATCTGCACCCTGCTCCCATTATTATATATCCGTCGCATCCAGGCTGCCAAAGTCCTCGGATTTAAATAAATCCCTATTCAGCATTGGCATTGTGTCGATTGCTATCTTAGCAATCCGGCGCATTTGCGCAGAACCAGTGACAGAAAAAGAATTATTTATTGCCATCTGCAAGGCCAATCCTGCCGCCATTCCTGTATTTGCCCAGTGCTGGTGGTTGAATGCTGTTTCCGATCATCCCGATGACTGGAATGTGGTGATCTCCATGAAAGGAGAGCAGGTGACCGGAATATGGCCCTATTTAATTCAGGAGCGATTCAGTATCACCATGATGCGTAATCCACGACTTACCCCTTACCTCGGTCCTTACATCTTCTTTCCCTCGGATATTAAGGATAGTAACCGGGACAGTTTTGAATACAAGGTGACCGAACAATTACTGGCAGGCCTTCCGGATGCGGATGTTTGGAGATTGTCCCTACGTCCAGGGTTTCGACAGGCCGGAATTCTGCGGCGCTATGGCTTAAAAATAGAGGTGCAACAATCATTTATCTTAAACCTGGAGGAATCCGAAGAACAGCTCTTCCTGAGGTTTAAGGATGATGTCCGGCGCAATATCCGGGTTGCAGAACGGGAACTTCAGGTGCAATTCGATCCCACGGCCATTGCGGGTCTTTACGATTTTCAGAAAGTGACGCTGGAAGAAAAACGGGTGAACCAGCCTTATTCGGAGGATCAGTTACAAACCCTGCTCGATGCCAGCATAGCAAACAATTCAGGGGCTTTATGGGTCGCACGGGAAAAGGGAACCATACAGGCAATCATCTGGAATGTCTGGGATCAGGAGTGTAGTTATTATCTGATGGGGGGTAAAAACCCGGACATGGTCAATACCAAGGCGATGAGTCTGCTTCTCTGGCATTGTATCCTGGAAGCCAAACGAAGAGGAAACAAGTATTTTGATTTTGAGGGTAGCATGGATAATGGGGTGGAGCGGTTTTTCCGGAGCTTTGGGGCCGAACGGGCGCTTTACCTGGTATTAAAACGCGATGGACACTGGCTCTGGAAGCTATTGCGGGCCCTTCGAATCCGCTGAGCCGGAAAGTCCATTTCATGTTGCGGAACGTACATAGCTTTAATCAACCGCTTCCACATGTTCCGACTCATCATTGCCTTACTGCTTTTTGCTGCCTCCCTGCTTGCGGTTTTTCCAATCCCGGCAAAGCAGGTCTGGTACCTCGCAATTGCGGTTTCTGAATTTCCCTGGGTGTGGCTAATCATAGCGCTTTTGCTGTTGACCTGGATCCTGATAGCGCAACATTCCACTTTAAAATGGCCAAGTGCTATCATTACTGTGGCGGCATTATTGCTCTTCATGTTGCCCATCATACAGGCATATAAAATTAGCAGAGGCCTGGAAAAACGCTTAACCGCAGCATTTGGATCAGCACCGTTCCCTGAAAGTCAGCCTCATAGGAATACTCCGTATTCAGCAATGGCTATGATCAGTGGGATTGGTATTCCGGATCGGCCTTTCCAAACGTATCAATACGCTCCAGGCGGCGCAGAACATTCGCTGAATTTCTATGCGGCTGCATTGCCCGGCAAAAGACCTTGTATCCTTGTTGTTCACGGAGGTTCCTGGAAAAGTGGCAATAATGCAGAACTACCAGATGTCGATCATTATTTCGCCAACGCAGGCTACCAAGTAGCAACTATGAATTACCGGCTCGCCGGAATGGCTCCGTTCCCGGCACCAAGGGAGGATGTCCATTCTGCCCTGGTTTGGCTTCGGCAACATGCAGCATCCCTGCAGATCGATACCCAGAATTTTGTCCTGATGGGTCGCTCTGCAGGAGGGCAAATTGTTTTGGATGCTGCCTATTCCCTTCAGGAATCGGGTCTCAAAGGCGTGATTGCATTTTATGGCCCGGTAAATATGGTGTTTGGATACAAAGAACCCCATAATCAATTGGTCATGAAAAATCGGGAGGTCCTTTCCGCATTTCTGGGTGGTAGTCCCGCACAGGTACCTGATCAATATAATTCCGCTTCACCGTTTCTGTCCGCCAAGGTTCACTCCGTTCCCACACTACTAATTCACGGGATGTTGGATCAGCATGTTCATTTTGCAGAAAGTATCATGATGGATCGTCGACTTGAGGAATTAGGGGTTCCCCATATGCTTCTTGGATTACCCTGGGCCACACACGGTTGCGAGTATTCCCTGAATGGCCCCTCCGGGCAATTGGCCGTATTTTCAGAAGAATGGTTCCTTCGCTCCGTTTGCCGTTAAAACCCGAAAATGACAAATCATCCAAGAACTTTCATATTGATTACCACTTTTCGCGAACAGAAGTTAGCTTTGTGGAAAGCCCTTCAATCCGGGCTATCATTATTATCCATGAGAAGGACGCTTTACTCCCTTGCTGTTTTGGCTGTTATTACGCTGGGCGCTTGCAATAAGAATGATGATCTTACCCAAACATTGCCAGCTGTCGGCTTCCTGAAATTTAATAATCTCAGTGCAGACCAGTACGATTATTATCTTGATGATGTAAGGCTTGGAAGTCTTTATGGAGGCCAGGCGATCACTGTAAATAATGTATCTGCTTCCGATCACCGGGTGAAGGTTCTTCAAACGGGTAATATCGTAGGAACACCTACCCTTCGGCAACAGGTCATTTTTGTACTGAAGGATTCGACAGCCACATTTTCATTTCCATAGGGAACTCAATCGGCTTTGTTCATTTCGGATAGGGCCTGAATTTTTTCCTGTAGTAATTCCTTTTCTGCCTGGTTTTCTGCCAGGTGCAATGCCTTTATAAATGCATTTAGTGCATCGCTGTACTGATGCCTGTGGACATAGCATTCCCCTAATATGCTATGATAGAGGTAATGCGTTGCCAGTTTGTCGCGATCCTGAATATGCTCCAGGGCGTCCAGCGCTTCTGCTGCACCTTTGGCATACAATACGGCAACGCTGCGATGCAAACAATTAACGGGGTTAGCTGAAATGGCCAATAGCCAGTCATAATACCGGAGAATGGAATGCCAGTTCGTAGCCTCAAATGAGGTCGCGTGGCAATGTTCCCAGGCAATAGCAGCCTCCAGGTGGTAGGTATTAATATGATATCCGGAAGCTGCATTATTCAAGTATTCATTTCCACGTTGGATCATGGACTGGTCCCAGGTGCTGCGGTCCTGGTCCTTCAAGAGGATCAGACGACCTTCCCCGGAGACCCGGCTCGAACTCCTGGATGCCTGGAAACACATCAGGGCCAGCAATGCATAAACTTCCGGCCGTCTGGTATGTTCATGATGGGTCATGAGCCCTGCCAGGCGGATGGCCTCATCCATCATATCTTTTCGAAGGGAAGCATCGATCGATAAGGAGGTATAACCCGCATTGAAAAGCAGGTAAATGGCATTTAAAACTGAATCGATCCGGCTTTTTATCGCGGCTACCGAAGGAATGGAAAGGCTATTCTCCCGTTTTCTGAATACCTGTTTGGCCCGGTAAAGGCGTTTTGAAATGGTATCCTCTGTAGAAAGGAAGGCATCGCTGATTTCTTTGGTACTAAATCCACATAGCGTTTTCAGGATCAGAGCGGTGGCGCCCTCGGCGGGAATATCCGGATGACAGCATGCGAACATCATCCGGAGCATATCGTCATCAATTAATGCCGGGCTTTCGAACAGTTGCGGCTCGGTTTCCAACTCGTGATTGTAATTCGGATCGTTGAAGTCCGTATGGACCATTTTCCGGCGCCTCCTGAGAATATCGATAGCTTTATGGCGGGCAACCTGATAGAGCCAGGCTGTTGGATTGGCCGGAAGATCTCCTTCCATCCAGGTTGCATATGCTTTCAATAGGGTATCCTGAACCACATCCTCGGCTAGTTCTAATTGATCGGGACCGAAGAGGCGAGTAAGCACAGCGACCATCTTTCCCGCTTCGTGACGGAAAAGATGGTCGGTTAACTGGTGCGTTCCGGGCTGGTTCAAGGAACTAAAACTACATACTGGCAACTTCCCGAACCTCGGTACTGCCATCAAATTCCTGAATCGGACAGCCTTTTGCGATCATAACGGCTTCATCCAGGTCAGCTGCTTTAATGGCAATGAAGCCACCTACGACCTCTTTCCCTTCTGTAAAAGGGCCATCGGTCACCAGGCGTTGACTGCCAGTCACAACTGCAGCAGGACCACCCAGGCGATGGCCTCCAGGGATATAGCGGCCGTCCTCGGCGAGTTTATCCATCCAGGTTTTCCATTTCAACATGGCATTCTGAATGTCATCAGGAGAAGCAGTGGCGAAATCCATCCCACCCCGGAAAATGAGTGCGTAATTTTTCATGGTTTTTTGTTGTTTGATACTATAACGAAGTGGAACTGCGAATTTGGACAAGCGGTGCCAAAAATATATTTTTTGGCCCTGACCGCTTGTCAAAGGCAAAGTAACTTTAAGCTTATGAGCGATGCGGTTAAACGGCAACAACTGAGGCAACATAAATTATTAGCAACAGGCCTGTTCCTGTTGATGCTAGTCAGTTATTGCATCCTGGAATGGCTGGGACGTGCTCATCCTGCCACCTGGATAGGTTATGTCAAGGCCTTTTCGGAAGCGGCGATGGTGGGTGCCCTGGCAGACTGGTTTGCGGTAACCGCATTGTTTCATCATCCACTTGGCATTCCCATTCCGCATACCAATCTGATTGAAAAAAGCAAGCAAAGTATCGGAAATAATCTTGGGGCATTCGTGGTCACTAATTTTCTGAATCCAGGAACCATCCGACCGTATATCAGTCAATTAAAGGTGAGTGGATTTTTGGCTAATTGGTTGCTGAAACCGGCCAATCAGCAGGTATTGATCCGGGAACTGATGAATATGGCTATGGATGTGCTTCAGAAAATGGATGATCAGCAGATTAGTCAGTTTGTCGCAGCAAAGGCCGGAGCTTTGATCCCCGGGATTAAACTGAATGTCCTGGCTTCGAATGCGGGCAGGTTTTTGCTGGATCAGGGGGAGCATCAGAAGGTCATAACGGTATTGGCTCAAAAGGCCCGGGAATATATCCGGGATCATGAAGGCCTGGTACGGGAGAAGGTGAAAGGAGAGAGCTATTTTTTCATTCCTGGATTTGTAGAGGATAAGCTGGCAGCGAAGATCACCCTGGGGTTGATGCGGTATTTTGAAGAGATTGAGGTAGATCCTGCGCATCGTTTCCGCGGAGAAGTGACGACGCAGCTATTGAGCTTTATGCAGGATTTGAGTACGTCCGAAAAATGGGTAAAGGAATTTCAGGACCTCGGTAGTAAAATATTATCGCCGGAAAAACTTCAGGAATATGTAACTGCTGCCTGGCTTTCCGTCAAAGGAAATCTGATGGATGAATTGAAGGCTCCGGAGACCTCATTAGGCAGGTATATGATCGGGATGATCCAGGAACAGGCCCTGGTATTGCAAACGAATAAGGATATGCAGGAGAAGCTGGATTCCTGGATCCGTCATACGGCTTTCAAATTAATCCTCAGTCATGCGGATAAGGTAGGGACCCTGATCTCAGAGACCGTTGGGAACTGGGAAGGAAATTCCCTGAGTCAGAAGCTGGAACTGGAAGTAGGGAAGGACCTGCAATTTATCCGGATCAATGGTACCTTAGTAGGAGGTTTAGTAGGTCTGGTAATTTATACGTTGACACAATTTTTTTGAACTGAAATCGAGTAGATAACCATCAATGCCTGAGTTCATGGCACATGCACCCGAAGCGAATTGGAGGCTTAGCCCGGATGAAGTAGTTGCGTTGCAATCCTTCCTGGAAAAACTTTCAAATGGAATTGAAATCACCCAGGAGCAGGTAGCACAAGCGGATCAGGACACCTGGAAGGATATTCATTGCCTGGAATGTGCACAATGCTGCAAAACCTTTACACCAAGGTATACCGATGAGGATATCACCCGGATCAGTAATTTCCTGAAAATAGAGGAGTCGGACTTTAAGAAAGCTTATTTATTACAATACACGAATGGGGAATGGGTCAATTTAGCGGTGCCTTGTAGCTTTTTAGAGAAGGACAATCGCTGTAGTATTTATGCTGTTCGTCCAACCTGTTGTGCCGGCTTCCCGTATCATAATCTGGCTGCCATTCAGGAACGTCCGGATCGCCTTCAGCGGAATTTAAAAACCTGTCCGGCCAGTGTGCGGTTCTTGCAAAATTTAAAGAACAGCCTGGAACAGTGATCTTATATCAGCCAGACCCAATGCTTTTTTGTAAATCATTTGCCTGAATTGGTTGGTCCATTAAGGTCCATGGGCTTTCGCGAAGCATAAAAAAAGACCACCCGAAAAGGATGATCTTTTTGTCTTCAAAACAAATTGCTGAATTGATCGGAATAACGATCAACTAGTGCTTCATATCGTGGCCGGCATCATGATGTCCGTGGTGACCATGATGCATTGGACGATGATGTCCGCGGTGATGCATATCATGACCATGACGGCCGTGGTGCATGCGACCGTGATGCATGTCTTTATGATTACCATCCTGAGCAAAAGCTCCAAGTGAGAAACAACTAACTACGGCCAAAAGAAACAACAGCTTTTTCATTATAAAATGATTTAAAATGGTGAACTCTAAATTAAGCTAAAATCATACCAAATTAAATGCGGACGGGCATTTTGGAAAATGCTAACAATTGTTTTTGAACAACCTTAGCTACTCTCTACATTTCAATCGATTCCCTTGCCGGGATTATTTATCGCATCCAATAACGTCCGGTTACCAATAAGCGTCTTAACCATAAGATGTTTCATTATATTTGATGTAAGGCAATTATTATCTATCCTATAATGCTTATTCTATGAAAAAATCATTACTAATTCTCGCTATTATTAGCAGCCAGGCCGCCAAGTTATTCGGTCAATCCGGGGTCTTGGACCCCAGTTTCGGAACGGGTACCCCGGCAGGAACCAGTATCTTCACGGGAATAGGTGCCGGCGCATTTGAACAGGGGATGGCCATTCAGTCGGATAACAAGATCCTGGTTTCCACTGGGAATGGAACCGGCATGGGACGACTGAATCCAAATGGTACGATCGATAATACCTTTGGTACTGGAGGATGGATCAGTGTACCACCTTTTTCATTTGGAGATATTTTATTGCAGGCCGATGGCAAAATATTGGCTGCCGGACGGAATACACAGATTTCCTATAATGACCTTTACGTTTATCGGATAAAATCAAATGGTACGTTTGATACCAGTTTCGGTAAGAATGGTCGGGTAGGTGATAGTAGTATCGGTTCGGGGTATGGCCACATAGCTATTCAATCCGGCAATAAAATTGTGTTTTCAGGTTCCCTGGGAGTTAAGCGCCTGAATATGACCGATGGAAGTCTGGACGCCACTTTTGGTGCTTCCGGTTTTGTCCGGATGGCGCAATTACCCATAGAGCCCTTGGATCTTATGGTTGATCCTTCAAACGGGAATATTTACCTCTCTGGTATTACAAAATCTGTCTCACATATTGCCATTGTACGACTAACACCCAATGGGCAGATCGATGCGAGTTTTGGAACGAATGGGGTGGATAGTCTGAACCAGAAAGCCACCGGGCTCAGCGTTCAGATGCGCATGGCCATGAATTCCCTGGGGACTATTATCCTTGCCTCCGAGTATGATAACGGATCAGCTATTGGGGTTGTATGTGCTGGCTTTACGCCATCTGGCGCTGTTGACAATACTTTTGGCACCAGTGGTCAAACCATTCTATCCTGGAATTATACGCCTGGCTATATCCTGTTTGAAGACCTTTCCCTATCGACTGATGACAAGATCTATCTTGGAGCAAGCGTTAGCGACAATGCAAACCCGGCCAATCAAACCGATGTGAACTTACAACGCCTGACAGCCAATGGGCAGTTTGATGCAAGCTATACGGTTGTCAAGACAGACATCAATCATAGTTTGGATTATATTCAGGCCCTAAAAGTACTGGCCGATGGTAAAGTCCTGATTAATGGCTCCACATCCGGTAATGAACTGGTAGCTCGCTATACATTGAAAGGGGCAGGTGTTTTATCCGGTAGTAATGATGCCTTCACCGTGGAGATGCTTCCAAATCCAGCCAGCAGCAATGCACGCCTGCAGATCAGCAGCCCTTATCCAACTCAGGCTAGTGTGGCGATCTTTTCCATGGATGGGAAGCTGATCCGGGTGATCGGTAAGCAGTTTTCCATCGGTCTGCTGCCTTTACAAACGGATATTGATATCAGTGAACTCGCCTCAGGCCTTTATCGACTTGAAATTTGCAGTTCGGAGCATCACCAGAATATAATGTTCCAGAAATTGTAGTCTGGAATTTAACCAGATACTATTTTTATTCCGTTTCACCCGGTAGTAATAAGCCTTGTAACAGTTTATTCAAAGCAGGGACTTTAGTATCCAACCTGCCAAAAAAGGTTTTGTCAAAACCCTCAACGATTTTGACCGCCTGTTTGACCAATTTTATCCCGGTATTGGTTAGTACTACTGTTTTCGCCCGGGTATCTGTTGCATGTTCCTGTCGAAGGATCAGGGATTTGCTTTGTAAGGTCCGGAGAACGGTAGAGGTTGTCATGGGATCAATATGAGTGTGTTCCGAAAGCAGCACCTGAGTGACTTCCTTCTTCTGGAGCTGCAACCAATGGGTGCTGGCCAGGATCACAAATTGTGAATGCGTCAGATCCAATGGTGCTAAAGCTTTTCGAATAGAACGTTGCCATAGGTTGGTAACCTGCCAGAGCAGGAAGCCTGTACTATCCTCTGCTTTATTAACGCTGAAGCCTGATTCACTTTTGTTCATAGTTAGATTTTTCTGGCGGAATGCCTCTTAAGCAGCTTGTAATTTACTTGCTGTGAGGATCTGTTGCTCCATATCCGTTTTCAGGCTGGCAACAATCTTTTCGGCAACAATTTTGCGCCACACAAAACCCAGAATCCCTTTCATCTTCATGGTGGTGGTAATGCGAAGTCCATCTTCTGTTGGTTCGAAGCTGTGAACCCCATACATTAATGCCCCGGGAAAGCGCGTGCAATCCGTGAATCCCTGATTCTCGATTGCTTCATGGATACCGATCTTCATTTTAGGACCGCCCTTGGGCTGGAACATAAAATGATTTCCGGTCTCAAATTTTCCTTCAAGAGAACTGAAGGCTACACTGTTATCCCAGGACGGCCAGTTGTTGACGTCCGAGAATAATTGCCACATCTGGGCGGCAGTGACTTCTTTGCTGGTAATGCTGTAGGAACGACTCCACATAGTTGGTAAGTTTAGTAATTAAATTTATTGTCAGTGCAAATATAGTAAGTGTGCTTATTAAAATGAAATGAACGTGAATTATTTTTTAGAATAGCTGTGAGATTGCTTCGTCGTCTCTGAGACTTCTATTACAGAGCATATTTGATGCGGAATATTCATGCAGTATGCCCCCTAAGATGAAAAATTTAAGGGCTGAAGCCCTTGACATTTTGTTTTTCATTTTAAATCCCGGCCCTCCTTCGCTAAATAGCTTCGGCGGGGATCCCTAAAGGCATTGGGCAACTACCTTGGATCTAATAATCATTGTGAAAGTTGATCGAATTGGTCAGTTGCTATATTTAGGCAGGTACTTCAGATCTCTAAAAGTTGCCCCGCGCCTTTAGGCCGGGGATAAAGCATTTACTACAGAAAAGCAGGCCTTCAGGCCTTTTGCGCTGTTACTTCAGATCCCACAAGAGTTGCCCCACGGCTTTAGGCCTTCTGCGTCCCATTCTTAGCAATTTTTTCAAAGCTCCTTGTCTTCTGCTTTCAATTCAGGCGTATAAATCCGCTCCAATAACCCCCACAATTCCGGATACTTCTCCTTCATATCCTCCGGACGCTGAAAGAAATATTCAGAAACCACCGCCAGGAATTCCGCTTCATTACTGGCTCCGTAAGGATTAATATCCATATTCCCTTTCCGAATCTCCTCAATACATTGCCGGACATAATCCAACCAGGCTGCCGACAATTCAGGAGGCAGCATGAATTCAGGAATCCCATCCACTGCGCCATCCGCTTTATCCACTAAATGCACAAATTCATGAATACCAGTATTGCCACTTCCAGCCTGTTCAAAACCCGTTCGTAGCGCACCAATACTCAGAATCATGGTTCGGTTCATGGCCCCATCACCAACCATTCCCATAACATTGACATCCGGCCCTTTATTCTGAAAATCCTTACTGAAATTCCCGGGATATACCAGGACCTCATTCAAATTGTTGTACGACCAATCGGCATACCGGAATATAGGAATAATAGCCGCCGATGCCACATAGATCCGATCCAGTGTTTTTAAGCGAAGCGTTCCAACCGCCGTAATACGCACCTTATCCAGGAAGTCTTTCGCGCGGTTCATGAATTGTAATTGTTCCTCCCGGTTTAGCCTTTTATAAAACCGGACGTTTTTCAATAGTAACTTGTGTGCCTTTCGGGCGGAAATTTTGGGAGCATAAGGTCGATTTCGTCTATACCGAACTCCAAGGATCATGAACATGACCAAAACCACAAAAAGCATCAGCATGATTAAATTCATAGAAATTGGAAGGTTTAGAAGAATGTAATCAATCCCATTTGACAACAAAATGCCTACCCGGTTTTTCTTAATGCCTGATATCAAGGTCAAGCATCACCGGGTATTTGTTTGAGAACTGGAACAAGGCTTCTGCCAGTTCTTCAGAAATGGCGGAATTGGGGTGTTTGGGGGCATTCACAGAAAGACCAAGTCGTTTGCCATCATTTCCCAGGACCCGAAACGAACCTGGATGATAACTAAAAATACCACTTCCCTTGCTGATAAATGTCGAAATCAGGATATGATCAAACCAGAACTTGGCACCCCCCGCAGTTCCGCAATTATTAGGCTCTCCTTCTTTCTTACGGGTAGAGGTTGTCAGAAATCGCTGATATAACTCCGGATGATTTTCCCAATCCGCCGGGTATTTCAGCCAATGATCCAAAGCAAATGGCGGATCATCAAAATGAAATGCCGACTTACCAAGGATCAGACTATGGTAGCCGGCTTCATCCGTATTTCGGAGATTAAAATCACCCATGCAAATAACAGCCGGCATCTCTTTAAACCCTTGCTGGAGCCTTGATAATATCTGGTGTAACTGGACATCTCGCAAATCAGACTTGTCACCGGATTCTGTGTGGTTGAGGATGATGTATAAAAAGCTAGTGTCTTTCGATCCATTCTGAATGGAACTAATGAGGTACAGCCTGAAGAGATTGAAATCCGTTTCATTGCTCACGAGTGTCTCCATCCCGGCAAACCCCATTTTATGTTTATCATAAAACAGGAGGTTTACGTTATTAGCGTCCGCATGATTGGAAAATGGACAAACGGAATAGCGATCCGGGAAACTGGCATTGAAATCCTCATCGCGGATTTCCTTGTCAAAATCTTTAGGCGCCTTGCCTTCTATACCATCAACAGGTATAGCGGCAACCTTTACAAGCCCCACAATATCCGCATTGGCATACTTAAGGATTTTACGAAAATAGGGATGTAAGTCTTTGGGACTTCCCTGGCAGCCATCCCCAAACTTCAATACATTATAGCTCATGATGCGAAGGCTTCCTGAAGCAGGTGCTACCATCTTGCCAACAGCCGTATCAGCACTCGCATCAATTACTAAAGGCGTTGAACCTTTGCGAGAATCTGCCTTGCAGTTCGTAAAAAGCAGTGTTATGGCCAGAAATAAAAACCAGGGATGCCGATTCCGGTAAATGGACAGGCAATTGGACGTGTGAGAATTGCACATGTTTAATAGGTCAATAAAAACTCTGCCAGGTTTCTGAAAATGGCTGATTTGTACTAAAAACACCTAAAAGACGTTTAGGTGAACAGGACGGATCCCGATATCGAAAGCTTCGAATGGATTTCGCCTTTTCTTGTGAATTCGTGAAAACGCTCCTGGCTACCTTGCGTCGCCTTATTGCTCCCTTACCCATTATTATCAAATCGGAAAGGGTTTAAATAAACATCAATAATTCCCCTGCATGCTTAGATCATTGGCGCTTTTTCTTGTCATATTCATTAGTATTCCGGTAGCACATGCGCAAAGTAAAATGACTTTGAGTGGTACTGTCCGTGATAGTCGCAATGGTGAAGTGTTAATTGCAGCAGCCATTTCTGTAAAGGAATTACCCAATACAGGAACCCTGAGTAATGAATATGGGTTCTTTTCCCTGACCCTTCCTGATGGAACGTATACATTACTGATCAGCTACACTGGTTATCAACAGATGAGTGTAGCCGTTAGTCCCGGTAAACAGTCCAATCTTAAAATTAATCTGATTCCCAATACCGGCTTGCAGGAAGTTGTGGTACATGCCCAAAATAAGAACGATAATGTAAGCAGTGCCCAGACAGGAATGGAGAAATTGAATATTAATGATATCAAAGCCATCCCGGTATTGTTTGGTGAAAAGGACATACTTAAAGCGCTGCAGCTACTGCCTGGCGTCAAAGCGGCTGGGGATGGAAGTAGTGCCTTTTATGTACGGGGTGGAGGAGCTGATCAAAACCTGGTACTTCTCGATGAGGCCACCGTTTATAATCCGGCCCACCTGCTCGGATTTTTCAGCACCTTTAATTCGGATGCGATCAAGGATGTAACCCTCTATAAAAGTGGGATGCCAGCCCAATATGGAGGTCGACTTTCATCCGTTGAGGATATCCGGATGAATGATGGGAATAATCAACACTATGGGGTAAGTGGTGGGATCGGACTCATTTCCTCCCGCTTAAATGTGGAAGGACCAATTGATTCCGGAAAAGGTTCCTTCCTGATCACCGGCAGGCGCACCTATGCGGATCTCTTCCTGAAACTTTCCTCGGATACCAATATCAACAAAAGCATCCTCTATTTCTATGATTTTAATTTGAAGGCGAATTATAAGTTGGGGGATAAGGACCAGATCTTTCTAAGCGGTTATTTTGGGAAGGATAAGCTTGGTTACAGCAATAACTTCGGTCTGGACTGGTCAAATACCACAGGAACCTTACGCTGGAATCATTTGCTCAGTAGTCGTTTGTTTTCGAATACTTCGTTCATCTATTCCGACTATAATTATAACATTAGTATCAATACGGGGGGCAATAATTTCGGGATTCACTCAGAGATTCGTGATATTAACCTCAAGGAGGAGCTTTCTTATTTTGCTTCTCCCCGTTCTTCCTTCCGGATCGGATTCAATACCGTTCATCATACCATTACCCCGGGCCAATTATCGTCCAATTCAGGTGGGGCGGATTTTATCCTGCAGGACCGGAGATCCCTGGAATCAGCGCTTTATGTAAGTGCCTCTTATAAGGCCAGTGAGAAGTTGAATATCGACTACGGCGTACATCTCAGCAATTTTGCTGCCTTGGGCGCGGGCAATTTCTATCAACTGGATGCCAGTCATAATATTGCGGATACCCTCCATTATTCCAGTGGTCAGATCGTGAAGTCCTACCTGATTCCCGAACCCCGGTTGTCCATGAGTTATTTGTTGACAGATGTTTCTTCCATCAAAGCCTCTTATGCGCGGAATGCGCAATACCTGCACCTGCTTGCGAACAGTACCACTTCCAGCCCTACGGATAAGTGGATCCCTTCCAATAATGTGATCAAACCGGGGATCAGTGACCAGGTATCGCTGGGTTATTACCAGAACTTCTCCGATGGTGCCTATGAATTTAGCGCGGAAAGTTATTACAAGGTCTCGCAGAATGAAGTTGACTATAAGGATGGAGCCAATATTTATGCCAATGATGCCATCGAAACACAATTGCTTTTCGGGAATGGCCGGGCCTATGGTCTGGAATTATTGCTTAAAAAGAAAACGGGTAAGCTGACAGGATGGGTGGGCTATACACTGAGCCGTTCCGAACTACAGATTGACGGAATCAATGGTGGAAACTGGTATGCTGCCCGACAAGACCGGACCCATGATATCTCGGTGGTCGGCATCTATCAGTACAACAAGAAATGGGTACTCAGCAGCACCTTCGTTTATTATACCGGTAATGCTGTTTCATTCCCTTCGGGGAAATATAATGTGGCTGGGAATACCGTCTTTTATTATACAGAACGCAATGGATACCGCATGCCGGCTTATCATCGACTGGATATTTCAGCCACCCGGCAATTAGCGCACCGGAAGCGCTTCAGTTCTGAGCTGGTCTTGGGTATTTACAATGTCTATGGTCGTGAGAATGCCTATATCATCACGTTCCAGAATGATCCGAATGATGCTAGTAAAACTCAGGCTGTACAGACCTCTCTCTTCAAAATGGTGCCCTCCATTTCCTACAACTTTAAATTCTGATGAATATGCGTCTTTCTCAAATACTATTCGCTGTAAGTATTTTACTGGTCGCCTCCTGTACCAAGGTGATCCATGTAAATCTCAACAGCAGCAACCCGCAATATGTCGTTGAAGGCGAGGTGACCAATGCCCCAGGGCCTTACCAGATCCATATTACACGGAGTGTGGATTTTAGCCAGGATAATAATTTTCCGGCGGTAACCAATGCATTAGTGGTATTGACTGACCATGTCAGCAAAGCGGATACGCTAACGCAGGATTCCCCGGGATATTATAATACACACACCCTTCAGGGGATTCCCGGGCATACCTATCAGTTAATCATCCTGGTGGATGGGAATATATTGCAAAGTAGTTCACAGATGCCCCAGCCCGTTCCATTTGATTCCCTTTTTGTGGTCAATGAAGCCAACATTGGCAAGCCAAAACCGAGGCCCCATGCGCTTTTCAGGGATCCGGTCGGCACCGGTAATTACTACAATTTCGTGCTTTACAAAAACCATATCCGCCAGAAAGGTCTGGTATTTGCCAGCGATGCCATCAATGATGGTTTACAGGTAGATGAAACCTTGAGAGGCTATGATTCCCTGAGCTCCGGCGATCTTATTAGTGTTGATATGCAAAGCATCAACCAACCGATATACGACTACTATTATAGTTTGCGACAAACCATTGAGCAGAATAGCGCAACACCTGCAAATCCTATCACAAATATCCAGGGGTCGAATGTCCTGGGATATTTCAGCGCAAATTGTAGCCAGGTTCGGAGTTTGACCATCCCATAATGAACCTTCAGGATCGCCTCCCTAAATCAGTCCATTAGGTACCTTTAAAATTCCTTTTTCTGGGCTTTAAGCGGATGTTTAAGGTCTTTCTGATAATATTTGGCCCAGCCATTATTCATGGCAAATAAAGCGGGTTTGCCTACGATCTTTCCCATGCTTGCAGGGAAGGCGAAGTAGCGTCGATCACTAAGATATTCATAGTATTTCTGATCATCCTCATTGGCGGTCTCCAGAATATTGCGGGCCACAAAATCGCCGCAAAAGCTGGCCCATGGCAAGCCTACTACACCCATGATATAGTGAATGCTGCTGTTCTGCGGATCTTTCACAACCGTTGGGAGCAGGTCACGGGTCGTGTCTATCAATCCAGGCCAGTATTGGATAAATTCTAAGTCTTTCAGGAATGGAAAATGCCGACGGAACCGGTTATGAACACCCCGGATCACATCTTCATGATACCAGGCATTGGGTAAGAAAGTAGTAGGACCGGAACCACCTCCAAGCAGGATGCGATTCCCATTGACCAGTCGCCAATAAGAATAGACCAGGGTACTGTCCCACATCTGGAACTCTTTGCCAGTTGGAAACAAATGCAGCAATTCACGGTCACTCAAAGGTTCACTAATACTCAGGAAGGTTTGAGCATGGTACACTTCGTCAGCAAGCTTATTAAACTTGGCGCTCATTTTATCCATAGCCACCACGATTTTGCCAGCCGTGACGGAGCCCGCATGGGTAAAGGCTGTATTTCCATCAATATGAGTTACCGCAGTGCTTTCATAACAGATCAATCCCTGGTCCAGCATCACCGCTTTCATACTTTGGAGATATTGCAGGGCATCGATCCCATAGGTCTCCGTATACCGGACGGCGCCATTAAACCCTGTGGAGCAAAGAATCTGGTCAAGCCCATCTTTATCGTACAGGGTTTGATTCTTAAAGCCTACATCCTGCCGGCATTTCATTTCATCCATGACATCAATCCAGCCTTCTTTACCAATACCCAGGAAGAGGCTGTCCTGAACCCTGAAATCACAATCGATTCCATAGCGGCTCACATAATCCCGGATCAGACTGATGCCATGCACCGGAATTTCCCATATTTCATTGGCTCCCTGCAGGCCAAAACGGCGGACCAGCTGGGATAATTCCAATTCACTATCCGGCGTCAGGAAACCGGCACTTCGTCCGCTGGAGCTTCCACCCAGGATGTTTTTTTCCAGCAGAACTACTTTCAATCCGCTTTTCACCAAAGCTGCAGCAGCGCTGACTCCACTCATACCACCTCCAATGATCAAGACATCGCATTTTATATCGGATTGCAAGGCCTGGCAAACAGGAAATTTCTTTTCCAATAAAGTGGTGAACCACCAATTTTGAACGATCATCAGCAATGAATATTTTGTGAAATAAAGATTTAGCCAGTCGAATTTACACAGACTTGCGTATAGACTTGTTTGATGGATTATTGTTTAATCAGACTGGAAAAATAATTAGAGTCAATGGATTAAATACCCGGACCTATAAAATATTTCTACTGTTTTAGCAAAATCGATAATCAACGATCCGGGTCTAAATCCATATTTACAGCGTCCTTCATCATTTGCCGGTAGGCCTTGCGTAAAACTTCCGAAAAGGTCTTACCCTCATGCCTTCGATTTTGATAGCTGCCTTTATTGACCGAGATAATCACAATAACCTCATCCTCCAAGGTGATACTCAGATCACAGACCTGGAGGAGTTGTTTGAGCATTGGACCATTTCTCATTCGAATGCAGGATGGAATTAAAACGGATTATAGAAACAGATTCTGGGCCAAGCAGGTAGTATTAGCATTAGCGGAAGAAATGGGGACAGAAGCGGCTCATAGCGTTCGTCACGAGATTGGAGCTTTCGCGAATACCCATCCCTGCAGGTTCACCCCCAATCACCCAGCTTCCCAGTATGGGATGATAAGAATTGAATTCGGGGAGTTCGAAATACTCCTGGTACAAGAAACCTTCGGCGCCATAATCCCCATCATTGGCCTCGACCAGTTTCCCATCTTTGAAGATGGACACATTCGCGCCTTCCCGGCTAAATACCGGTTTTTTTGCATAGCTTTTGCTAATGGGGGATCCAAAGGAGCAGGGCAGGATATATGGGCTGTTGGGGAAGAGCTCGTACAGGTATTTCAGCAACATTTTATTGCTGAGAATGGCTTTGTAAGCGGGTTCCACCCAAAAGCATTCGTCTTTGTTTTTGTTAAGAAACGGGCCGAATTCCTCCGCAAACATCCACTCATAGGGGTAGAGTTTAAAAATATTCCGGATGAGCTCGCCTCTGCCGGTTACAAACTGATCCTGTTCATTCAGGCCTAAGTGCTCCAGGTACAGGAATTCGGTATTCATACCCGCTTGTCGGGCCACCTCCTCCATATATTTTGTGGTCATGAAGTCTTCTTCATCCGTTGAAATGCAGCTCAGGTGCAGTTTATTGGTATGAAAATATTGCCGGCAGTTATTGATATGATCCACCAGTTTTTCATGGATGGAATTGAATTGATCCAGCTTTGGATTGTATTCCTGGAGCCAGTACCACTGAACGACGCTGGCTTCAATAAGCAGGGTAGGGGTGTCCGCATTAAATTCCAGAAGCTTGATATCGCGGCCATTATAAGCCAGGTCGAAGCGACCATAAAATGACATCATATCCTCTTCCCAGGACCATTTAATAAGATCTGCATATGCCCTTGGAATGAAAAATTCATCCCAAAGATCTTTGTCGATAACATGCTGTACCACTTCCAGGCACATATCGAAGATCTCTTCTGTGGCGGCCTCAATATGGTCGATTTCAGCGGCGCTGAATTCATAACAGGCATCCTCGTAGTAGTAATTGCGGTAAAAGAGAAAGCCTTGTTCCTGGATCTTTTGTTCCCAGTTGAACCGGGGTTCAATGATATGTCGCTTCATTTTTTAGCTATGAGCGGGCGATTCCAGGGCCATTTTGCCAAAACCACCCGTACGAACATGATGGGTGCGGGCAATATGGTGGGGACGGGCGTGGTTTAGGTAGTAAGGAACGCGGATCATATTGGAAGGATAGATCCTGAACCAGGCTCCGCGGTAGTACCGGTAGGGTCGGTCTTGAATGACGGTATCCGGAACTTGAGCATACTCATCCGTTCCGGCGATCCATTCCCTCCGCTCCATACAGCCAGTTGTGGTTGCCAGGAAAAATGCGGACAGAAGGACAGCAGAAGATTTTTTCATGCGGGTATGACAGGAAAGAGTTTAAAGTGTTTAAAGGTAATAAGTAAACTATTATCCTAAAAGTTTCGTCCCTTCCCGGGAATGTTCTGCGAAAAGTCCGAATCCCTACCTTTGCCCCCCCTTAAAATCGCACAGTATAACTATTGAGCGGTCTCGTTAATAAAAATCAAATAAAATATGGCAACAGTTTCCCGTGAATCGATTGGCAACCTACATGATAAGTTGGTCGTGACCCTTACAAAAGAAGACTATTTTCCCAATTTTGAGAAAGCACTGAAAACCTATTCAAAACAGGCCAATATCCCCGGTTTCCGTAAGGGTATGGTTCCTTCCGGTATGGTTCGTAAAATGTATGGTCCGGTCCTCTTCCGCGATGAGGTGCTGCATAAAGCATCAGAACAACTTCAGCATTTTATGGATCAACAGTCCATCGAGATATTCGGGCAACCTATACCGCTGCCAGCATATAGTTCACCCAACCTGGATATGAACAATCCAGTGGATTTTAATTTCAGTTTTGAGATCGGACTAAAGCCTGATTTTCAGGTCCCTGCAATCGATGGTACCCATACTTTGAATCAATACAAGGTCCAGATCACGGACGAAACCATCGACGACGAATTGCTACGGCTCCGAAAAAAGGGGGGAAATATGGAACATCCGGGGACCGTTACGCATTTGGAGAATATCATCAGCGCCAGTTACACGCAGACGGATGCCGCCGGAAATAAAGTATCGGATGCGGAGCCCGTTACTGAAATGATCATGCTTGAAAAAATGCCAAAAGCTTTACAGGAGCAATTGATGGGTAAATCTGTAGGTGATAGCACTTTGTTTTCACCAGTTCAGGTTTGTACCACGGAAGAGCTGCCAGGCTTTATGAAAAATTCATTACAGTCAGATATGGTCCTTGCGGAAAACCACTATGAATTAACGTTGACAGATATCGGAATCCTGGTGCCGCGGGAATTGGATCCAATTTTCTATATGGAGATTTTTCCCAATGATACGATCACGGATGAAAACAGCTTCCGCAATAAAATCCGTGAAGAACTGTTGAAGGAATTTGACCATGTTGCGGAAAATCGCCTCAATGAAGAAATTTACGAGACCCTGGTCCATACTACTCCGATACAGCTACCGGTTCCCTTCCTGAAACGGTGGATGCAACAAGGGCAGGAAAAACCGTTGAGTCCGGAACAGGTGGACCGGGAATATCCGGCATTTGAACATCAGCTTCGCTGGACCCTGATATCCGATAAACTGATCCGGGAGCATGATATTTCTGTAAGTCGGGATGAAATTCTCAATAGTATGAAAAGCCGGGTAATGGCCTATTTTGGAATGGAAACAGATGAGGATGCTCCATGGATGGATGGTTATATGGATAAGATGAGCCAGGATGAGAAAACCATGAATGAAACCTATCGTCAAATGCTCTTTGGTAAATTGTTTAACGATCTTAAGTCGCGATTTATATTGGAAACAAAAGAGATTGAAGAGGCCGAATTTTTGAAACTTGCAAATGCCCACGCCGCCCATCATCATGATCATTAATTGAAAATCCCTGAAATTTATAGAGAAAGGCTCCCTGGTGGAGCCTTTCTGCAACGTATCCATTTTAAACCGTAAAATCACCCCCAACCATAACTAATTCAACGCATGAATACCTCATTATTTCCACTTAATTTGAAGGGTCGTAATGCCCTGATCTCGGGTTCTACCCAAGGCATTGGTTTCGCTACAGCCCAGGCACTGGCTGGTTTAGGAGCTACCTGTACATTAATTGCCCGAAATGAAGATGCACTCCAAAAGGCTGTTGAAAGTATGGATAAAAGCGAAGGGCAAAAACATGGGTACCTGGTGGCTGACTTTAGTGATCCGGAGCACCTGAGAGTGGTAGCCTCGGGGTTTTTCAAGGATCATACGGTTGATATCCTGGTGAATAATACGGGCGGCCCGGCTGCCGGTCCGATCACAGAGGCGAGTACAGATGCTTTTCTGGCGGCATTTAACCAGCATTTGATCTGCAATCAGATCCTCACCACGCTCGCAGCAGCCGGAATGAAAACGGGTAAATGGGGGCGTATCGTTAATATCATATCTACATCGGTAAAAGTCCCTTTGAAGGGCCTTGGGGTGTCCAATACAATCCGGGCAGCCGTTGCCTCCTGGGCAAAAACTATGTCAATTGAATTGGCACCCTTCGGAATAACCGTAAATAATGTCCTGCCTGGTGCGACTTCAACAGGTCGTCTGGCTGCTATTATCAATCATAAGTCGGATAAAACAGGGGCCTCAAAAGATGCTGTTCAGGATGAAATGCTGGAAGAAATACCCGCAAAAAGGTTTGGAAGACCAGAGGAAGTCGCGGCTTTGGCCGCCTTTCTTTGCACTGATGCAGCCGGGTATATTAATGGGACCAGCATTCCGGTGGATGGAGGCAGAACTGGGAGTATTTGAGGCAAAAACACCGCAAATTGTGGGCCTTGGGTTAAATGTTTCTTAAGTCCAAGGTCACAACATTGTAATCAAATTCATACAAAAAACATGTGGAAAACCCCTGAAACCCGCGCCCAGAGCGGGAAATAAATTTTCTAAATTCCTGTTTTAATTATGGTCATCCCAATGTATTTTTGCCACCGCTTTGTTAAAAAGGAACCTTCAATTCAAACTATCTTCTGTGCCGGCATCCTTTAGACTGATGTACCGCAGCAGCCACGTGCTTCTCGCGGGAATTCTATCCATAATTCTTCTATTTTCCAGTAACCAGAGTTCTGCTCAGGACGGTAGGGCGCTCTTCCAGGCGAATTGTGCCTCCTGTCACAATCCGCTAAAAGATGCGACGGGTCCTGCCCTTCAGAATATCGATAAGACCTGGCCCGATAAGGAATGGGGTTATAAGTGGATCCATAACTCCGCTGCCCTGATCGCTAGTGGTGATAAAACCGCTAATGATATCTACAATAAGTTCAATAAGACGCAGATGACTGCGTTCCCGGGCTTAAAGAATGAGGAGATCGATGCCATTATCAAATATGTTGATACATATGCTCCGCCCGCAGCCCAACAACCAGTTGCGAATGGAACGCCAACCTCAACTGATGAGAACTCCTGGTTATACACCTTGGTTACTCTGGGTTTATTGCTTCTTGCCATTATCCTTTGGAGGGTCAATATCGGCCTGAAGCGCGTAGCCGCTGAAAAGACCGGTGAGCCGATCGCTCGTGAAATCCCACTTTACCGGAATAAGTTCGTTATCGCGGTTGCTGCCATCCTGCTGACCATTCTTGCCGGTTACTGGATGGTGAATGGCGCCATTAACATGGGCCGTCAGCAGAACTACCAACCCGCCCAACCAATCTATTACAGCCATAAGGTGCACGCAGGTATCAATCAGATCAACTGTCTGTATTGCCATGCCGGTGCCGAAAAGAGCCGCCAGGCAATGATTCCTTCCTCCAATATTTGTATGAACTGCCACAAGCAGATCAATGAATACACGGGCGAAAAGGATCACCCTCTGAAGGACGATAACGGAAATGTTGTGAATGGTACACAGCAAATCCAGGAACTTTATAAATATGCAGGATGGGATCCGGTTAAGAAAGCCTACAAGCTGGATGCAAACGGAAAGATCCTCGCAACAGCGATCCAGTGGACTAAGATCCACAATCTCCCGGATCATGTATACTTCAACCACAGTCAGCACGTGAAAGTGGGTCAGATCCAGTGTCAGCGTTGCCATGGTGATATCCAGGAAATGGATGAAGTATATCAGGCTGCTCCATTAAGCATGGGCTGGTGCATCAACTGCCACCGTCAGACTCAGGTGAAATTCAACGAGAACAACTATTACAGCATTTTTGAGAAGTACCATAAGGAAATCAAGGAAGGCAAACGTGATGGTGTGACCGTAGAAGACATCGGAGGTATTGAGTGCCAAAAGTGCCATTATTAAGAGTAGCGAGTGGTCAATCTGCGGAAGCAGATTGGCAGATTAACCTTTAAAGAAAATAATGCAGCGGTATCGGTTGAGATTCTTTGGATTCCGATAGCAACTGCCAACTGATAAACAATGAGTCAGAAAAAATACTGGAAGGGACTGGAAGAGCTGCATAATACACCGGCTCACCAGAATATAGTCGCCAATGAGTTCCCGGAAACACTGCCATTTGCAGATGTATCCGAGTCATTGCTGGAGGCTACTACCCCCCGCCGTGACTTCCTCAAATACCTGGGTTTTTCTACAGCTGCCGCCATGCTGGCTGCATCCTGTGAAATGCCTGTTCGAAAGGCAATTCCATATGCGATCAAGCCAGAGGATATTACGCCCGGAGTTCCGAATTATTATGCCTCTACCTATGTAGATGGCGGCGATTACTGCTCCATCGTTATCAAGACCCGAGATGGTCGTCCTATTAAGATCGAAGGCAATGAGATGAGCTCTATTACTCGTGGTGGTACTTCCGCCAGGGTACAGGGTTCCGTACTGAGCCTGTATGATAAAACACGCCTCCGCCAGCCATGGGCAGACGGTAAGGCCGTGGATATGTTTGAGGCAATTGACCGTCAGGTTAAAGATGGTCTGGCTTCTGGAAAGGCTGCTTACCTCCTTACCAGCACGATCATTTCCCCTTCTGTTAAGGCTGTTATCGATCAATTCACTGCAAAATATCCAGGTGCCAAGCATGTCACTTATGATGCGGTGTCTTATTCCGGAATGCTTTTGGCGAATGAGGCCAGCTATGGTAAAAGAGCCTTGCCTTCCTATCATTTTGATAAGGCAAAAACGATCGTTTCCATAGGCGCTGACTTTTTGGGTACATGGCTTTCACCAATCGAATATGCTAAAGGCTATTCAATTGGTCGTAAGCTAAACGCCAAGCAGCTCGAAATGAGCAAGCATTACCAGTTTGAAGGAATGCATTCCATGACCGGGGCAAATGCCGATTACCGTTCCGTTTGCAAGCCTTCTGAATATGGGGCCGTTGCTAGCGCTCTTTATAATGCCGTAAGCACTGGTGCTATACCAGGTTTTGCATCTAAAAAGCTGAATGATACGATTACCAAAGCTGCAGCAGATCTGAAGAAAGGAAGCGGCCTGGTGGTATGTGGTAGTAATAATGTGGCTGTTCAGATCGTAATTAATGCTATCAACAACGCCATCGGCGCCAATGGTACCACCGTAAATTGGGCGATCAATTCCAACTACAAACAAGGTATTGATTCGGATATGGTTGCTCTCGTTGCGGCCATGAAAGCCGGACAAGTTGGAACACTAATCATGCATGGGGTAAATCCGGTGTACGATTATATGGATGGAGTTGGTTTTAGCGATGCATTGAAGAATGTTCCGGTGAGCGTTTCAACGGCGGATCGTATCGATGAGACCGCTGCAAAATGCAAATACATAGTTCCGGATCATCACTACCTCGAAAGCTGGGGGGATGCCGAACCAAAGACCGGATATTACAGCCTGATGCAACCTGGTATTGCTCCCATCTTCAAGACCCGTTCTTTTGCGGATTCTCTGTTGATATGGGCTGGAGCTACCAATACTTATGCTGATCTTTGGAAGAGTTTCTGGATGAGCAAACTAGGCTCCCAGTCTGCTTTTGATCAGGCTATCCAGGATGGTGTAATTGAACCTGGAGGTTCTATTGTACACGAAACGATCGTTGCAATAAATCCTGCAAGCGGAAAGGCTGACACTACAGCCATGACCACTGCAGTTAAGAATGAAATACACCCGGTAGCCATGGCTGGCGCCTCCTTTAGCGGTAATGTAAGTGGCGCAATTGCTGCCATCGCTGCCATGAAAGCAGGAACCGGTAAAGAAGTGATCGTTTATGAGAAGGTAGCGATTGGACGTGGTGGAAGCAATAGTAATAATCCATGGTTGCAGGAAATGCCTGACCCGATTACTAAAGCAACCTGGGATAATTACGCTTGTATCTCTCCGGTGATGGCCAAAGTACTGGATGGCGAAGGTCATCAGGAAATGGATTTGACCAGCCAGAATGAAGTGGTTACCTCCAAGCGTATCCTGAAGGTTACTGTAAATGGTAAAAATATTTCCCTGCCTGCAGTTGTAGTGCCAGGTATGCACCCTGAGGTGATTGCAATTGCCGTTGGTTATGGCCGTGCAGAATCTGTTGGTCGTGCTGCTGCCAAGACCGGACAGAATGCCTATCCATTGATGTTCTGGAATGGTACCACATTTGATTGCACATCTACCGGAGCCAGCGTCGAGAAGACGGCGGATCACCTGGATGTGGCGATCACTCAGACACACCAGAGCTATGAAGGCCGTGCAATCATTCATGAATATACCCTGGCTGATTTCACCAAGAATCCAAAGCAACTCATGGAGATGCGGGAGGAAGAACTGGGTCACTTTGCCTCATTGCCTTGGGTAGGTCAGGATGAGCATAATGAAGGCAAGGGCTCGCAGCATGATGACGAAAGTCCCAAGGAAGAGCACGAAAAATTCGAGAAAGGATTCCGTGAAAATGGTACGCTGTATCCCGTGTATGATAATCCCGGTATCCATTGGGGCATGTCGGTCGATCTTAATTCATGCATTGGTTGCGGGGCATGCGTAATCGGTTGCCAGGCGGAAAATAATGTGAGTGTTGTTGGTAAGAATAAGGTGCTGAAGAGCCAGGAAATGCACTGGATCACGATTGACCGTTATTTCACCGGAAACCCGGATGATGCGGATTCGATCCAGACCGTTTTCCAACCGATGATGTGTCAGCATTGTGATAATGCTCCATGTGAGAATGTTTGCCCGGTAAGTGCCACGAACCACAGTTCTGAAGGACTGAATCAGATGGCCTATAACCGTTGTATCGGTACGAAATATTGCGCCAATAACTGTCCGTACAAAGTCCGTCACTTCAACTGGATGGACTGGAATGGAGCAGATTGCTTCGCAGATAACCTGTATGAAGATGGCCGTCGGGATGATATCAATGATGATCTGACCCGCATGGTATTGAATCCGGATGTTACGGTTCGTAGCCGTGGTGTGATGGAAAAATGCTCTTTCTGCGTTCAGCGTCTGCAGGATGCCAAGCTGACCGCCAAGAAGGATAATCGTCCGATGCGGGATGGTGAAGCACGTACGGCTTGTCAACAGGCTTGTCCTACGGATGCGATCATCTTTGGTAATGTGAATGATAAGCAAAGTGCGATCTACACCCTTCGTCATCAGGAGCAAATGGAGCGGACGTATTATGTACTGGAGGATATTCACACATTACCAAATGTGAACTACCTCAGTAAGGTACGGAATACGGAACTGGTAGTTGGGGCTAAGGAAGCCACAGATATATTAATGAATAAAAATATTTAATTCGTCAGCCTGGAGAATAGAATTAGTTTTAGCAGTTATCCGGAAAAGAATTAGGAAGGATCAAGCATAAAAAATTTGAAACGACGTCGGAAAGACTTATTGACTCACGACAAACGACTTTAGTAGCACATGCATTTAAAATACGAAGCCACTCTGCGGGAGCCGCTGGTGAATGGTAAAAAAACCTATGGCCAGATTACGGAAGACATTATATCTCCGATCGAGCGCAAGCCCGGACGGATGTGGTATGTCGGCTTCTTCTTCTCGCTCGCACTACTTGCATTCGGTGTATTCTCCGTTTGCTGGTTTGTTTATTGGGGACTAGGAACCTGGGGCATAAACCGGACCGTTGGATGGGGTTGGGATATCACCAACTTCGTATGGTGGATCGGTATTGGTCACGCGGGTACCCTGATCTCGGCGATCCTGTTGCTCTTCCGTCAGGGATGGAGAACGGGGGTAAACCGGGCGGCGGAAGCCATGACGATCTTCGCTGTAATGTGCGCGGGGCAGTTTCCGATCTTCCACATGGGCCGTGTATGGGATGGTTTCTTCGTACTACCTTATCCAAATAGCCGCGGTCCATTATGGCCGAACTTTAATTCCGCCCTCCTCTGGGACGTATTTGCGATCTCGACTTACTTTACAGTATCCCTGCTCTTCTGGTATTCCGGCCTGATCCCCGATTTTGCAACCATTCGTGACCGTGCTAAAACCAAATTCCGTAAGGCTGCCTATGGTCTGGCTTCATTTGGTTGGACCGGTTCTGCGAAAAACTGGCAGCGGCAGGAAGCATTGGCACTCGTACTTGCTGGTTTGTCAACACCCCTGGTACTTTCCGTACACACCATCGTATCCTTTGACTTCGCCACCTCTGTAATTCCAGGCTGGCATACTACGATCTTCCCACCTTACTTCGTTGCCGGTGCGATCTTCTCTGGTTTTGCGATGGTAAATACCCTTCTGATCCTGGTTCGTAAGATCCTGCACCTGGAAGACTATATTACTATTGGTCACCTGGAAGCCATGAATAAGGTTATTGTACTGACTGGTTCTATCGTTGGTGTTGCGTATCTGACCGAGCTTTTCATGGCCTGGTACTCTCAGCAACCGGGTGAAATGAATGCCTTCAAGTGGAGGATCATGGGCCCATACTGGTGGAGCTATTGGGCGATGATGACATGTAACGTGATCAGCCCGCAGTTCTTCTGGTTGAAGAAACTTCGCCGGAATGTCACCTTCACCTTTATCATGAGTATCGTCGTGAATATCGGTATGTGGTTCGAACGTTTCGTAATTATTGTTACTTCCCTATATCGTGATGCACGTCCTGCTGCCTGGACTTACTATAGCCCAACATGGCCAGAAGTAGGGTTTTACCTGGGAACTTTCGGATTGTTCTTTACTTGCTTCTTCCTGTTTGCTAAGTATTTCCCGGTTATTGCGGTTGCAGAAATCAAGTTCGTACTGAAGACCAGTGGTGAAAGCTTTAAGAATGAGATGGTAGCGATTGAGAATAAGAGTAATGAAGATTTCGCATTAGAACAGGCAGCGGCACACGCACACTAAACAATTTGACAAAGAATCAATTTGAAATTTGGAATAGCTAAATCTCAAAGTTTCAAATTACCTAATTAGAAAAGATGGCTATCAAAAAATTTGCTGTAGCATGTTATGATGATGAGGAAGTTCTCTTCCCGGCTGTAAAAGCTGTTCGTAACAGTGGCTATAAAATGCATGATGTGTACACGCCCTTTGCCGTACATGGTCTTGACCACGCATTGGGACATAAGGAAACCGACCTGCACATAGCTGGTTTCATTTATGGTATTACTGGTACTGCAACTGCCCTTGGGTTCATTAGTTGGATCTTCACGGGTGACTGGCCGATCAATTTTGGTGGTAAGCCACACTTTGCGTTGCCAGCCTTTATTCCGATCACCTTCGAGTTGACCGTATTGTTTTCTGCGGTGGGAATGGTGATGACCTTCTGCTACCTGAATCAGATCATGCCAGGAGTAAAGAAGCACGTCTTTCATCCCCGTCAGACGGATGATTATTTTACAATGGTTATAGAAATGACTGGCAATACAACTGATGAGGAAGTACTGGATTTTCTGAAAACAACCGGAGCGGTAGAAACGAAGATAGAAACTGCAGAATCTGAATGGTGGTATGGTCGCTGGGATAAAAAAGAAGCTTACGAATTAGCCTAAGAGTAAAGATTGCGAAAGAATCGAATCGCAATGATGGGAGAAACTGCTACGAAATATTATTAATAGAATCAGTATACTCAGGTTAAACTGAGGTTCTAAATATGAAGAATCTGAAAACGCTTTTGATTGTTGCCACCGCAGCCTCTATAGGCCTGGTTGCTTGCAACAGTGGCGGTCCCCGGCATAATCCGGGTAAAATCTATGCTCCGGATATGACGTATTCCCGCGCATATGATGCCTATACCTCCAATCCAAACTTTACGGACGGTCAAACCAGTCGCGTGCCAGTAACTGGAACCGTTGCTCGCGGTCATGCGCTGCCGGATCATCTGATCGAAGGTGATAGCAATGCCTATATTGCATTTACTACAACGGCAAAATTCAGTGATGATCAGATTACTGAGGGTGGACGTCTATTCAATATCTATTGCGGTATCTGCCACGGTACGGCGATGGACGGTAATGGTCCTTTGTATTCCAGCGGTAAGTTTGCGGCTATGCCTGCAAACCTGATGGGACCTAACTATGTGAAAATGCCGGTAGGTAAGATCTATGCGGCCATGAAATTCGGTAAGAATGCTATGGGCTCCTATGCTTCCCAATTGGATCCAGGACAACGCTGGCAGATCATCGCATATATCAAGAAGACACAGAGTAAGAATGGTGGAGATGCGTTTACTATGGGCATGGGTGCACCGAGTGGAGGCAGCAAACCAGCAGCGGATACGGCTAAGAAAGAAATCGCTAAAAAATAATTACCTACTAACCAGCATATAAAGACAGAAGGAACGAGGCTCCTGAACCAATCAGGAAACATGGAAGAAACCCTTCGCCCTCTATACAATTCTACTTTTACTTAAGACTTTTTAATAAAACAATGAACGAACGTTTTGTGATACCGGCCCGGCTAAAGATGACCAGCTATGCGCTGATTGCTATAGGCCTGCTCACGATAATCATCGGTGCAATTGTATTACTGGGCTCCAAAGATCCGGTTACTGCCAACTTGGATAAGATCCGTTTTTGGGACAGCCTCCTGCATAACTCCATCTTCTTCATGGTGATATCGGTAGCCTCCATATTTATTTTGGCGGCTACTTCCCTCGCTCAGGGTGGCTGGATCGTAGCCTATCGTAGGGTTCCGGAAGCTATTGGTTCCAACGTATGGATCTTTGGGATCATCGCAGCTACTGTTATGTTCCTGATCGCTTATACCTTCCGTATCCATACTCCAGAAGGTGATATTAACCCGATCTACAAATGGATGACCCCTGGTAATGATGAGATCATCAAAGGGAAATCAGCCTTCCTGAATCCTAAAATGTTCGGCATCTTCACCGTTATCGTGATTAGCCTCTGGTCGTTCTTTGGTTTAAAATTCCGTAGTCTTTCCCTTCAGCAGGATGCAGCGCCACGGAACAGCACAAAACTTTATTGGAAGAATATCACATTTGCAGCCTTATTTCTGCTCCTGTATGCGTTAACCCAAATGAGCACCACTCCCTGGATGTGGGTAATGAGTATCGATGTACACTGGTATTCTACGATGTTCAGCTGGTATTCCTGGGATTCTGCATTCGTAACGGGTATGGGTCTGATACTGATGTGGGTAGTTTACCTTAAAAATCAGGGCTACCTCGAGATTGTAACGAAGGAACACATTCATGATCTTGGTAAGTTGATGTTCGCGTTTTCCATTTTCTGGACCTATGTCTGGTTCTCCCAGTTCATGTTGATCTGGTATGCGAATATTCCGGAAGAAACCACCTATTTCAAGATTCGTATGCAAGGGCCATATAGTGTCATCTGGTTTGCCGTGTTCATTATCTGCTTTATCATGCCGATCCTGATCCTTATGAGCCGTCCAAGCAAGCGTAATTACTTTACCGTTACCTTCATGGCAATGGTGATCTTCTTCGGACACTGGCTGGACTTTTATCAAATGATGTATCCAGGTACCCTGGGTGCCAATTGGAGCCTGAGCTGGTATGAGATCGGTGTTGTTTGCGGATTTATTGGAACTATGATACTGGCGGTGGCTACCTCTCTGAGTAAGCATTCCCTGGTACCTGTGAATAATCCATTACTGAAAGAGACTATGCTGCATGTCAGCTAAGACTCCGGGAATGGAGGAATTGGAAGATTTATTATATTGATTTTTGTATCCTGAATATTGAATTAAAGAGAAAATGTCGTTGACCATATTTGCTTTAGTCGCCTTGTTTTTCATCATCGTCTATCAGATAGCGAAGGCGAGTGAGTACGCCGGTTTATTACGCGGCGAAGAGAAAGTGAAGGCACAAACCAACCGTGTTATGGCTTGGCTACTCCTGAGCTTTTTCATCCTCGGTGTCTGGGGCATCTGGCAATGTAATGATGCCTTGATTGGCAGGATGTTACCAGAATCCGCATCCAAGCAAGGGGTGAACTATGACAATATGTTCGCAATTACCTTATTGGCGACTGGTATTGTGTTCTTTGCAACACAGGCATTGCTTTTCTGGTTTGCCTTCCGGTATCAAAGCACCGAAACCCGGACTGCGTTTTACTATCCGCATAATAACAAGCTCGAATTGTTGTGGACAACCGTTCCAGCAATTGTAATGGCTATTCTGGTTGCTATTGGCTTAAAAAACTGGTACGCAATCACTTCAACAGCTCCTTCTAATGCCCAGGTGGTAGAAATCATTGGTAAACAATTTAACTGGTTGATCCGTTACCCGGGTGCCGATGGTGAATTAGGTAAACGTAATTTCCGGCTGATCAATGATGCGAATAATGTCCTTGGATTGGATACTAATGATAAGCATAATCATGATGATATCGTCAATCAGAGTGGAGAGCTTCACCTTGTAAAAGGAACACCGGTAAAGTTGATCATTGGTTCCAGAGATGTAATTCATGATGTAGGTCTTCCGCATTTCCGGTATAAGATGGACGCTGTTCCAGGTATTACCACTTCTATCTGGTTTACACCGAGCATTTCTACTCGTGAAATGAAGGAAAAGACCAATAATCCGAATTTCGTGTACGAGATCTCCTGTGATCAGATGTGCGGTAAGGGCCACTATTCCATGAGAGGTACGGTAATTGTGCATGATACTCAGGCTGAATTGGATGCCTGGTTCAAAGCCCAGACGCCTGATTATGTAACGAATTTTGGTCCTAAAACACCAGTAAAAGATACCGCATCAGCCAAACCTGCAGCTGGCAGCGGAAAGGATACCGCCAAAACGATTTCGATGAAGTAAGAGAGGTAAACTAGCAAACACCTCCAACAAAATATTAGCAACAATGAGCGAGCAAATTGTAATAGACGGACCGAATATGAGTCATGGCCACATGGCCCATGCTGATCACCATGTACATCCGAATGATCTGGATCATCATGGTGCTCATGATGGACATGATCATCATGAGCCTCATTTCATCTTCAAATATATTTTCAGTCAGGATCACAAATACATCGCCAAGCAATTTTTGGTGACAGGTATCATCTGGGCGATCATCGGAGCCCTGTTCTCCGTTTTCTTCCGGCTGCAACTGGGATGGCCTGATAAAACCTTCCCAATCCTGGAAACATTCCTGGGTGATTGGGCAAAGGGTGGTAAGCTGAGTCCGGAATTTTATTATGCCCTCGTTACCATGCACGGTACGATCCTGGTGTTCTTTGTATTGACTGCGGGTCTGTCCGGTACGTTCGCGAACCTTCTCATACCTCTGCAAGTAGGAGCACGTGATATGGCTTCGCCTTTCATGAACATGCTTTCTTATTGGTTCTTCTTTGCTGCCAGTATCTTCATGTTTGTTTCCCTTTTCGTACAAACAGGTCCGGCTGCAGGCGGTTGGACTACCTATCCACCTTTAAGTGCGCTTAAAGAAGCCTCTCTTGGTTCGGGGGTTGGTATGGATCTCTGGATTGTTGGTATGGCTCTCTTCGTAGTATCCTCCCTTCTGGGTGGTCTGAACTATGTGAGCACTGTATTGAATATGCGGACGAAGGGTATGAGCATGACCCGGCTACCATTGACTGTGTGGGCGTTGTTCTTTACTGCAACCTTAGGTATCCTTTCCTTCCCGGTGCTGTTCTCCGGTTTTGTACTCCTGATTTTCGATCGTTCATTCGGCACATCATTCTACTTATCCGAGATCTTTATCAATGGCCATGCATTGCCACACGTAGGTGGTTCCGCCATTCTTTATCAGCATTTATTCTGGTTCCTGGGACACCCCGAGGTGTATATCATCATGCTTCCAGGTATGGGTATGGCCTCAGAGATCCTCTCAACGAATAGCCGGAAGCCCATCTTCGGATACTTTGCGATGATCATTTCCCTGATCGGTATTACGGTTCTGGCCTTCCTCGTATGGGCTCACCACATGTTCGTTACCGGTATGAGTCCATTCCTGGGTTCCATATTCGTATTGCTAACCCTGCTTATCGCGGTACCATCGGCGGTAAAGGTGTTTAACTGGCTAACAACAATCTGGAGAGGTAATATCCGCTTTACTGTAGGAATGTTGTTCGCCATTGGATTCGTATCTCTGTTTATCTCTGGTGGTCTGACCGGCCTTTTCCTTGGTAACTCAGCATTGGATATCCAATTGCATGATACGTATTTCGTCGTGGCTCACTTCCATATTGTAATGGGGGTATCCGCGTTCTTTGGAATGTTCGCTGGTATCTATCACTGGTATCCTAAGTTTTATGGTCGTTTCATGAATAACACTCTGGGCTATATTCACTTCTGGATCACTTTCGTTGGCGCCTACCTGATCTTCTGGCCAATGCACTATGAAGGTATCGCCGGTATGCCGCGTCGTTATTATGATTACAGTGCCTGGGAATCATTCAAGCAATTCGTTTCCCTGAATGAGTTCATTTCGATCGTTGTTATCATCGTATTCTTTGCACAATTGCTGTTCGTTGTGAATTTCTTCACTTCGATCTGGAAGGGACGCAAAATGACAAACCAAAATCCTTGGGGAGGTACTACACTGGAATGGACGACTCCAATCCGTGGAATCCATGGTAACTGGCCTGGTGAAATTCCGACTGTTTATCGTTGGGCTTATGATTATAAGGATGATGGTAATGGAGGTGATTTTGTCGCTCAGAATATTCCTTTACGGGAAGGAGAGGAAGGGCATTGATCTTTCAAAGGAATATTTATAGAAATTGGCTGTCTGAAAAGGCAGCCTTTTTTATGGTAGCTACAATATGGCGAATGGTACTTTAGATAACATGTACTCCAGATAAAAAGTAGAAGGTTGTGGCTAGACCCCGTCTAGTCACGACTGGTTTTTCAATTCCTGATTGGGGAGTAAGGTTTTCAAACCATAGATGATGTGTTTCGATCCGCCATCAGGGGATGGCCCGCCCAGCCGTGCACAGGACGAGATCCAGGCACAACGATAACTGTTGGGTGTAGTACCAACATAACGAATGGTACATCAGATTTCAGATACAATAGCAAAAAGGTAGAACGTTGTACCGAGACCCCTGTCGAGGTACTGCCGGCCTGCAATCCCTCGATTTCGGAGTTGTCTTCAGGCATGGATGGAATTTCACTCCGCCATCAGGGGATGGCAAGGCCAGTAGTTCTTAGACGGGGTCTAAGAACAACTTTCTACTTTTATTCTGTCCAGGATTGGGAACATTGAAGGACCATCGCGTAAAAGTGCAGCCTTAAAGTTTTTGTAGTCCCCTTCAGCAAAGTAGCAAGTTCCCGCTGTCGCTGTTAGCTATGGTTGTGTGGATAGCTAGACCGTATCTTGTCATGACAGGATTTGTAAATCCATGATTGAGGAGACAAGCTATCAATCCAAAGCACCCAGGCACATCTATGCTACTGTTTTTCTGAAGTACCACCTTAAGTCATAGTCTTCGTGCAATACCGTATTTTGTGCAGCCCTGACAATGAATTCAACCTGCACTCTGTGAATTGGTCCCCAAAGTGGAAGGAATATCTTGCATTAAGGATCCTACTCCTGTTTCATGTCTGTTTGCAATGGCCTCACTGGTCGCTGGACTATTGGATCGATGAGCTGTATACCCTGGAACATTTTGTCTTGGTTCCGATACAAACGATAGTAAGCGATTATCACGTTCCTAACAATCAGGTTCTTTTCAGCGTGACAGAAGCTTTATTTGCCAGGCTCTGTGGCATTCATTCCCTGCAGGATGCCTTGCAACATCCACATATAATTCGCTTGTGGCCGTTTTTGATTTCAGTTGTGGCCATTTGGTTAACCTACCGGATCACCGCAAAACTGTCCGGGCCATTAACCGGGTTTTTGGCAGGCTTATTGCTCCTTACAAGCATTCCCTTTTATAATTATGCGCTTCAGCTGAGGGCCTATACGCTTAGCATCAGCCTCTACCTCTGTCTGGTTTACGTCCTTTTGTTTAGCCGGCGTTTTGGAGGCTTATGGACCGCTCTCCTCACCGCACTATTACTCTATGCCCTTCCTTCCAATGTCTATATCCTCTTGACAACCGTTGTGTGCCTTTTCCTGATAAAAAAAAGGCATGCTACCAGACCATTTGAGATTCAACTTTTTGCCTGTTTCCCACGAAAACTTATTGGATTGGCAGCTGGGTTTTTTCTTGCCTTCCTTTTATATCTACCCATGCTTTCACAAATGCTGGGGAATCCCGTGTTAAGCAGGCATCATTCCGGCATTATAACATATACCCTTGTAGATGTACTTCCAATCGTTTATTGGCATTTGCTGTCAGGAAGACAATGGATATTGATCCTCATGATCGCTTTACTCATCCGGAGCTTGATTCGCTTCCCAGAGAAGCGAAAAGGGGTACTTGACTTCGCTATCGTTTTTGGATGCTTACTGCTGCTTCCCTTCCTGTTTTCAGGTTTCCGGGGCGATGGTGCGCCCTACCGGGTTTTCCTGACACCCATCGGGATCTTCTGTATCCTGGCTGCCCTTGGCATGAGCTCCCTAATTCTTCAATTTCCAAAGGAGTGGATCAGTAATAGCCTCCTTTCACTATTGATATTGTATTGTGGTGGTCTGGTCTTTTATCAAATTCATCTATGTAAGGAAAAGGCGGAAAAAGACCGCTTGGCTGGTCAGAGAGGAGCAGATCTATTTGAACAGTACTATTTATACGATTTTCACCCTTCAAAGGATGCGCAGTACTATGCCGACCATAAAGCCAGTAAGAATATTCCCCTCTATAATCAAAACGAATACTATTCCGAATTGTACCAATACCTGAGATTAAAAGGGCTGAATCCTCAACCAAAATACAAACGATCAGATCTCATCGGAAAGGATACCGTGGACGTCATTTCGGAATCAATTTCCATATTTGAACGGAATTTATCTGTTCCTGAGCGTATGAAATGGCATGTTCGGCCATTATTACCGGTCAATTCCCAGGTTCAGATCCTGCGATTGACCAGGTGGAACGAATAAATTTTCGTCAAAATTTTAGCACCTTCTGTGGATAAATGAGCCGAAAATCCGACGCGGTTTTTCGGAACTTCACCTATCCAGCCAGATTTAGTGCCGTCATGAAGTTCTCCCACCTCCATAATCATACCCAATTTTCCCTCCTAGACGGTGCCTCGGGCATTCCAAGGCTTTATGATAAAGCTATTAAGGATAATATGCCAGCTGTGGCGATTACGGATCACGGCAATATGTTCGGTGTCTTTGAATTCGTGGCCCAGGCCTGGAAAAAGACTAAAGTTGTAGGGACCACCCCGGAGGGCAAGGACATTTTAGAGCCATTGGTAAAACCCATTATTGGTTGTGAATTTTACCTGGTAGAAAATCGCTTCAAACGCGAATTCAAAAAAGGCGAAGGTGAAAAAGACAAGCGGCACCACCAATTGCTCCTTGCCAAAGACGAAATCGGTTACAAGAATCTGGTGAAGCTTTGCTCCCTCGGTTTTATGGAAGGGATGTATGGCAAATACCCCCGGATCGATAAGGAACTCCTCCTTAAATACCATGAAGGACTAATTGCCACCACCTGTTGCCTCGGAGCCGAGGTGCCGCAGACCATTCTCCGGAAAGGGGAAGAGGCCGGTGAAGCCTGCTTCAAATGGTGGCTGGACCTGTTCGGCGATGATTATTATGTAGAACTGCAACGACATGATATCCCCGAACAAAACCGGGTCAATCCGGTGCTACTGCGTTTTGCCCAGCAGTATAATGTGCCCGTTATTGCCAGCAATGATTCGCATTATGTGGATCTGGAGGATTATAACGCGCATGATATCCTCTTATGTGTGAATACCGGGGAGAAACAGAGTACTCCATCCATGAAGGATTTTAGCGATGATGATGAACTCCGTCCCCGTGATACCCGCTTCGCCTTTTATAATGACCAGTTCTTTTTCAAGACGACGGATGAGATGTCACGGCTGTTTGCTGACATCCCACAGGCCATCGACAATACGAATAGGATCGTCGATAAGATCAAGCCCCTGAAACTTGAACGGGATATTCTCCTGCCGAATTACCAGGTACCTGCCGAATTCAATGGCAATATGGATGCCTACCTGGAACATCTGACCTGGCTAGGGGCAAAAAACCGCTACCATGAGATCACCTCAGAAGTGGAAGAGCGCATCAAATTTGAGCTCTTCACCATTCGCACCATGGGCTTCGCAGGTTACTTCCTGATTGTTCAGGATTTTATCAACCATGGCAAGGATATCGGTGTTTTTGTAGGCCCGGGACGGGGCTCTGCAGCCGGTTCTGTGGTCGCATTCTGTACCGGGATCACCAATATTGACCCAATAAAATACAAGCTGCTGTTCGAACGTTTCCTGAATCCGGAACGGAAGAGCATGCCGGATATCGATACCGATTTCGATGATGTGGGTCGCCAAAAGGTGATCGACTATGTCGTAGAAAAATACGGAAAGAACCAGGTTGCCCAGATCATTACCTATGGTACGATGGCAGCCAAAAGCAGCATCAAGGATGTAAGCCGTGTACTCGACCTGAACCTTTCGGAAGCCAATATGCTGGCAAAGCTGGTCAGTGATAAAGCCGGTGCCGGAATCACCCTGAAACGCTTGCTGCATGCGCCTCTGAATGGTGCTGGTTCTCTTGAAGATAAAGAAGGCCTCGGTGGAGATGACCTGGAGGGAGCCAAGCGTCTCCGTGAAATTTATAAAGAAGATTCCTTGCAGGCCCGGGTGCTCAAGGAAGCTGAGAAACTGGAAGGGTCCGTCCGGAATACCGGTATCCATGCAGCTGGGATCATCATCGCTCCCAAAGATCTGAGCGAACTGATCCCGATCTGCACGGCCAAGGATTCCGATTTATATGTCACCCAGTTTGGCGGCAATGTGATCGAGACGGCCGGCGTTATCAAGATGGACTTCCTGGGTCTGAAGACGCTGACCATTATCAAAGATGCGCTGGAGCTGATCCGCCGGAACTATGGGGTTTCGATCAATATGGATACCCTGGCGCTGGATGATACCCTGACCTACGAATTGTATCAGCGCGGTGACACCAATGGAACATTTCAGTTTGAAAGTCCGGGAATGCAGAAGTATCTGCGGGAGCTGAAACCTACAGTGCTCGAGGATCTGGTGGCTATGAACGCCCTGTATCGACCGGGGCCTATGGCTTATATCCCTCAGTTTGTGCGTCGGAAACATGGCGAGGAGCCTATTGTCTATGACCTTCCCGAGATGGAAGAGTACCTTAGTGAAACCTACGGGGTGACTGTTTACCAGGAACAGGTGATGCTGCTTTCCCAGAAGTTGGGAGGCTTTTCCAAAGGGGATGCAGATGTGCTCCGGAAGGCCATGGGTAAGAAGCAGAAGGCGGTACTCGATAAGATGAAGGGGCAATTCATTGAAGGAGCCTCAGCCAAAGGACACCCTGCTAAAGTCCTCGAAAAGATCTGGACTGATTGGGAGGCTTTCGCTCAATACGCGTTTAATAAATCCCACTCAGTATGTTATGCACTGGTAGCCTATCAGACGGCTTACCTGAAAGCCCATTATCCGGCGGAATATATGGCTGCGGTTCTGAATAACCAGGGTAATATCGAGAAGATCAAGTTTCACATGGAGGAATGTCAGCGCATGGGCCTCGATGTATTAGGGCCTGATGTAAATGAAAGTCTGAAAGGATTTTCAGTGAGTAAGCAGGGGGTGGTTCGGTTCGGATTGAATGCCATTAAAGGAGTAGGAGAGGCCGCAGTGGAGGATCTCATCCGCGAACGAGAGGAGAAAGGGCCATTCATTTCAGTCTATGATTTTGTCTGCCGGATCAACCAGCGTACGGTCAATAAAAAATCATTGGAATCCCTGGTCTATGCCGGGGCATTGGATAGTTTCAAAGACTTGCACCGGGCGCAGTATTTCTATGCACCCGCCAATGATCCAGTCAATGGCCTGGAGCGCCTAACCCGCTTTGGGAGCCAATTTCAGGCGAATTCATCGATGAGTTCGAATAGTTTGTTTGGAGAACTGGCCATGCCGGATGTAAAACCTCCGGAGATTCCGAACTGTGAACCCTGGATGCTCAGTGAATTGCTGGAAAAAGAGAAGGAAGTAGTGGGCATTTACCTGAGTGCGCATCCTTTGGATGGGTTCCGCTGGGAAATGGATCACTATGGATTTATTCCGATCAACCAGGTAGAAAACCAGAAAGGGAAGGTCGTCCGCATTGCCGGTTTTGTGAGCGATGCGGCCCATGCAATCACGAAGAAGGGCAGTAAATTCGGCAAGTTCATCCTGAATGATTATTCCGGACAGTTAGAAATCACCCTGTGGGAGGGCAATTATGTGAATTGGGCGAATTACCTGGACAATGGCCAGAAATTAGTGATCCAGGGGGTTTACCAGGAACATAAGTACCGGCCAGGGGTCATGGAGTTCCAGATCCAGAATATCAGTCTGTTATCCGGGGTGCGCAAAACCATGACCAAGCGGATATCGATTGGCTTGCCAAGTGAGCGGATTGATGATAAGCTGGTGGAGTTTATCACAACGAATATTCGCGAAAATCCGGGTACTACGGAGTTATGCATACATATTTCCGATCAGGAATATGAGCAGGCCTTGCGTTTGCGTACGAATGGGACACGTTTTAGTGTAGATGACCAATTCATTCAGTTTTTAAAGGAACAGGCAGACATCCGTTATGGCATTGAACTCGTTTAGGATCAATCATTCATTTCAATTATTTGCTCATAGTGGCAGCGAAGACTGCCAGATGTACCTTTGGTACACCATTTGAAATAAACATCTCAAACCAATAAATAAAAAGTAATGGCTGCAGTATTCACCGATGCAAATTTTGAGACAGAAGTCTTGAAAGGCGACAAGCTCTCCGTAATTGATTTCTGGGCTCCCTGGTGTGGTCCATGTATCGCTCTAGGTCCAACCATTGATGCCTTGTCCAAGGAATATGAAGGACAGGTTAATGTAGGAAAGGTCAATGTGGATGAGAATCCGAGCCTGAGTGTTAATTATGGCATCACGTCCATTCCATGTGTATTATTCATTAAGAATGGCCAGGTCGTTGATAAGCAATTGGGCTCTGCTCCAAAGTCAGTATTCGACAAGAAAGTGAAGGCGCATCTATAAGAGCAATTCAACATAATTATTCAACGCAGGCTTTGGCCTGCGTTTTTTGTGTTTCAGGCATGGATATAAGCTATAGGGTGCAAGTCCCGAATACGCTTTACAGTAGGGAGTATTAGCCAAGAGCAAGGGTGTCGCGGGCGACTGCGAATCTGAAAGAAGCTGGCGGCAAACGTTTGAGCTGACGAACAGAAACTGTATATGAGGCGGGGTTATAAGGGTGATGTTGCAAAAGAAACAAAAGCCCGATACTGTACGAATTATAACTACGTAAATGCAGCGGCTACATGAACGGAAAGCGTATATCCTTACCCTGAGAGATCTGTTGGTGATACTGGCGAAGACATGAGCGAATGTCTAAGCGGTAAACTGGTGACAGAGTTAAAGATGTCATTGGCTGCCAACAGAAGTCAGCCGAGGTCATAGTAAGGAGGCCCGAGCCGTCACAGAGAGACGGAAGACTCACGAACCCTGAAGGACCGAATGTTAGAATAAGGCGAAGGCGATAGAAATTTATCTGAAGGATTGAAACAGCCGAACCACGTTAGAGAACTACCTGCATGAGCGTAAGTTGGAAACCGAGGGTAAAATGCAGGAGGAGCTGTTCCGGAAGATGCAAGGACTAAAGAGACCGCCCTGTGATGGTCATTAAAATCAGAGGTAGCATGCTGGAAAAGATATTAGACAGACGGAACATGGAGAAAGCCCTTGTGCAGGTAATGCGCAACAAGGGCGCAGGAGGTGTTGATGGTATGCAGACCGATGAACTTCGCGACTACCTGAGGGCCAACTACCAGAGTTTACGAGCTAAGATTCTGGAAGGCAGCTACGTACCCAGCCCAGTACGGAAGGTAGAAATCCCCAAACCTCAAGGGGGCAAACGGATGTTGGGCATCCCGACAGTAGTGGATAGATTGATTCAGCAGGCGATCAGTCAATGGTTAGGCACATTATACGAGGAAGGGTTTTCGGAGAACAGTTACGGCTTCCGCCCGAACAGGAACGCGCATCAGGCAGTACTGCAAGCGCAGACCTATTTAGAATCGGGTAAAACCTGGATAGTAGAACTGGATCTGGAGAAGTTCTTTGATAAGGTGAACCACGACCGGCTGATGAGCACGCTAAGCAAGCGGATCACCGACAAACGAACCTTGAAGCTGCTCAGGGCCTACCTGAACAGCGGCATAATGGAAGGGGGTATGGTGAGCCAGCGAACGGAGGGCACTCCTCAGGGAAGCCCGATGAGTCCGCTGCTATCCAATATTGTGTTAGATGAGCTAGACAAAGAACTGGAACAGCGAGGCCATTCCTATGTCCGGTATGCGGACGATTGCAGTATTTATGTACGAAGTGAGGCAGCCGCCAAACGAGTTGCGGAGAGCATCATTAAATACATAGAAGGCAAACTGCTGCTGAAAGTAAACAGAGACAAGACTCAGATAAGCCGTCCACAGGAAAGTACCCTGTTGGGGTTTTCGTTCTTCCGGTACCAAGAAGGGTGGGAGATACGAATATCAGACAAGACGGTAGGTCGCATCAGAGAAAAGTGTAAGGTTATTACAAGCCGCAGTAACAGTATGGCTGAGAGTGAGCGGATCGTGAAGTTGCAGCAGATCATAACGGGCTGGGTAAATTACTTTGCACTGGCAAGGGCTAAAACACTGATGCGGGAACTGGATGGGCTAGTCAGAACCCGGCTGCGAATATGCCAATGGAAGGCATGGAAGAAGCCCGGAGCCCGAGTTCGGAATCTGTTGAAATTAGGCTTGGGCCGGCAGCGGGCGTATGAATGGGGCAACAGCAGCAAAGGACCCTGCCGATTGGCACATAGTCCTGTACTGTGCCAATCGCTGACAAATAATGTCTTTGGCTCGCGAGGCTATCGGGGATTCTCCCAGACCTATTTTGGGAGAGCACAATCACAGCTATCATTATTCTGACAAACCGCCGTATGCCGAACGGCACGTACGGTGGTGTGAGAGGACGGAAAGGGAAATAATCCCTTTCCTCCTACTCGATTTGGTGGAAACGTGAATGTATGGTTGTAGGTGCTGTTCCCAACCTAATCAGAAAAAAAAGTAAAAAGTTGTTCTTAGACCCCGTCTAAGAACTGCTGGCCTTGCCATCCCCTGATGGCTGAGTGAATTTCCTTCGAGCTTATAGGTCCACTCTACAATCTTGGATTGCATAGCCAGTAATGACTCAACGGGGTCTGGTCACAAGGTGTTGCTTTGCTGAAGAAAGACATTGAGTGAAAATACAAATAAAATGATAGTATAAATTCATACTATATGTCGACAAAAAAGCCTTTATTAAAATGTGGTAGATAGTAGTATGTACAACTAATTGGAGGTATTCAAGGAGCATCTCGGAGGATGAGCAGTGAGTTTGTCATGGGCTAGGGATGGTATGGCAGTAAGTATTATAGTCCTATCATTTCTGACTCGCCACTGATTTGTTTAGTACTGTTTTCTTTGGGGTGTCATTAAGGTTACTTCAATATCTCTCACTGTCTTGGTAAATATAATTGCAATATAACGACGTCGATATTCACCATTTAATACCCAATAGGTGATTGTAAAACATTATTTGAATGCCAGAAGCTTATTTGGTAAGTTGACATTTCATAGCGTCGGCAAATAATTTATTCAGTCTTTCCGTTCTTTACAATCAAATGCAAGAGGAACAGTTTGATGTCGTAATTGTCGGTGCGGGACTTGGTGGCTTGCTTACGGGTGTCATCCTGGCTAAAGAGGGACTTAAGGTCTGTATCCTCGAAAAGAACCGACAGATCGGTGGTTGCCTGCAGACCTTTGCCTTCCAGAAGAAAGTCTTTGATTCGAGTGTTCACTACATCGGCGGCCTTTCCCAGGGCCATAGCCTCCACAAGATCTTCCAGTACGCTGGTATCATGGACGATCTTCCTTTGCAACATCTGGACGCGAATGGCTTCGATGAAATCCTGTTTGCTGATGATCCCAATGTTTATCCTATCGCCAGGCGGGATCATTTTGTGGATGCGCTGCTTCCCTTTTTCCCTAACGAAAAACAGGCATTGCTGGATTACCTCGACCTGATCGACCAGGTTACGGGTGAGTTCCCATTATACCGGCTGAGCGCTGGTGCGCCTGATGGCAAAGGCAAGGTAATCGGCTTAGAACTGATTCAAACCCTTCGCTCCATTACTCAGGACGAAAAGCTGATACAGGTGTTGGCGGGTAATAACCTGCTTTATGCCGGGGTGGAAGGACATACCCCCTTCTTTGTTCATGCACTCAGTATGGATTCCTATCTCCATAGTGCTGCCAAGGTCCTGCCCGGGTCGTCGCAAATTTCGAAATTATTGTGGAAGCAAATGCAGCAAAATAGGGGCATCATTCATAGAAACACAGAGGTCGTAAGCCTGGTACTAAAGGAGGGGCTGATCTCACATGCACTTAGCACTGATGGTCGCAGCTTTTATGCCAAACATTTTATCGGGGCTATCCATCCACTCATCATCGCTGCACTATGTGCTGATAAAGCCTTTCGTCCGCTGGCAAGGGAACGGATCCAATCATTACAGTCTTCTCCATCGGCCATCATGTTGAATCTGGTTTTAAAACCTGGTACAGTCATCTATCCGCATCGTAATCGGTACTGGCATCCTTCCGGAGTGGTTATGGCAAAGCAGGATAATGCTGAGGACATAGAATGGCCGGACACCATGGCCCTGTTTTATACAGAGGATCCGGCCCATCCGGGATATTCAGAATCGCTCAGCATCCTCCTTTATGCTGAATGCAAGGAATTTGAAACCTGGTCTGGTACCACCAATGTTCTGGGAACTGCCAATCCACGCAATCCGGAATATGTATCCCGTAAGAAAGAAATTACTGCACAACTACTTCAAAAAGTATTCCGGCGTTTCCCGGAATTACAGGGACAGATCCTGGGCAATTGTATGGCAACGCCACTCAGTTATAGAGACTATACTGCAAACCCGGAGGGGACGATGTATGGGGCGCTGAAGGATGCACATTTCCCTGCACAGGCGCAACTATCTCCACGGACCAGGATCCCCAATTTGCTTCTGACAGGTCAGCATGTCAATTTGCATGGGGTGGTAGGCGTGAGCATGACGGCGCTAGCCACTTGTGGCGCACTTCTGGGCCTTGACAACCTGCTCGCGAAGATCAGAGATGCCAACTAGCAAACTGTCCAGGACTAATAAACCGGATGATTTACCAGCCCAGTAACCAGGCAAAGATCAACGGCGCTACAATAGTGGCATCGCTTTCCACGATATACTTGGGGGTATGGATATCCAGCTTGCCCCAGGTGATCTTTTCATTGGGAACCGCCCCACTGTAAGATCCGTAGGAAGTTGTGGAATCAGAAATCTGGCAGAAATAGCTCCAGAATGGTACATCATGCCATTCCAAATCCTGGTACATCATTGGTACTACACAGATTGGAAAATCCCCGGCAATGCCTCCACCGATCTGGAAGAAGCCCACGCCCTTACCAGCAGAATTATTCCGGTACCAATCTGCGAGATAGACCATGTATTCGATGCCATTTTTCACGGTGCTCGCTTTCAGCTCATTCTTGATCACATAGCTCGCGAATATATTGCCGGTGGTACTGTCTTCCCAGCCCGGGCAGATGATCGGGAGGTTTTTTTCGGCAGCAGCGATGATCCAGCTATCCTTGGGGTCGATCTCATAGTATTGTTCCAATTCGCCGCTTAAAACAGTCTTGTACAAAAATTCATGTGGGAAATAGCGTTCTCCGGCTGCTTCCGCATCCTTCCATTGTTTAACCAGGTGTTTCTGAAGCCTGCGGAATGCTTCTTCTTCGGGAATACACGTATCAGTAACCCGGTTGTAATGATTTTCCAAAAGATCCCACTCATCCTGTGGGGTCAGGTCACGGTAATTGGGTACGCGTTTATAACTCTTATGAGCTACCAGGTTCATAACATCCTCTTCCAGGTTGGCACCGGTGCAGGAGATGATCTGAACCTTATCCTGACGGATCATTTCAGCCAGGGAGATGCCCAGTTCGGCAGTACTCATGGCGCCAGCCAGGGTGATCATCATTTTGCCACCTTCATTCAGGTGTAGTTCATAACCCTTGGCAGCGTCCATCAGGGCAGCTGCATTAAAATGCCGGTAATGGTGCTCTATAAAGTTGGAGACAGGTCCTTTGCTCATGGGATTGTTACTATTTATGTGGGTTGATTATTGTTTAGTTGGGTTGAACATACAAACGGTCAGGAACCGTAAGGATGCCTTTCTTATATTTTTTCCGGTCAATTTCGCGCAAAGGTACTTGCGGAGAAAGAATGCGCATTACATTTGATGCTGTGCCTGCCAATATTTATATTGTGGGCCACACCGTCTTATATTCAAATACATCAACCATTACCGTAGCAATTATGAATCGTTTGTCTACATTATTTTCCGTTGCAGCACTTTCAGTAACACTTTTGTTGACTGCATCCTGCCATAAAAAGGACAATGATACCAATATCAATCCCACTGGAACACCACCAGCCTGGGGTCTGGATATTCACAAAGAAATGCTGACTGTTATTGAACAGCTGGACAGTTTTCATGTACCTGCCTTGCAATCGCTGACACCAGGAACAGCCCGGCAGCAGCTCAATATTTTCGATGCGCAGAAGGAAGTTGCCAGGCTGAATGGCCTGAGCGCCCCCTTTGTTTCTGCGGATACATTCAGTCGTGAAATTCCGGTAACAGGTACAACCATTCATGCCTGTATTTACAAACCACATTCCGGTGCCGGACCATTCCCGGCCATTGTTTATTACCATGGGGGTGGATTTAGTCTGGGAAGCGTTAAAATGTATGATGCCACCAGCCGTTCTCTTGCTGAGCAAACAGGTGCTATGGTATTCAGTATCGAATACCGCGAAGGTCCGGAAGCTAAATTCCCAACCGCTCACAATGATGCCTTTACTGCCTATAAGTATGTGATTGAAAATGCCACAGCCCTTTCTATTAATATCAATAAGCTTGCCGTTTGTGGTGAAGGTGCCGGTGCAAACCTGGCCTGCAATGTTTGCATTGCTGCCCGGGATGCTGTTATTAAGACCCCTGTATATCAATTGTTGATTTATCCAATCACGGAAGGCACGATGAATACGGCATCCTACACCAAGTATGCCGCCGCCGAACCGGTAAGTCAGGCTCTTGCAAGCTGGGAACTCAAGAATTACCTAACCAAGATGAGTGATACTTCGGATACCCGTATTTCGTTGATCACTGCGGATCTCCATAGCTTACCTCCAACGACGATCATCAATGCAACTATTGATCCACGCAGCGATGATGGACAGATGCTTGAAGCGGCTTTAAATAATGCCGGAGTATCTGTAATTCGCAAGATGTATGAAGGGGTGACCCATGATTTTTACGGAATGAATATTGTGCTTCCGGAAGCACGGGATGCAGAAGGAATTGGTGCGAATGCTATTCGGACTGCGTTTCAGTAGGGATGGAATTTGAATCAACTATTAAAAGCCGTTCTGGATATCATATTCAGAATGGCTTTTGTGTTTTTGGCTAGATGGCCCTTCAACTCCTTTCCCCTTCGACTTCGCTCAGGGGGCAGGGGCATGCAGTACTTCTTCCTTTTTTTGTCATTCCCGCAGGGAATCTGTTTTTTTTCATTTCCGTTTGTTCCTTCATGGATCGTAGCAACGGACCATTGACTCCGCTCAGGGGCCGTAGGAGTATCCCGTTCCCCCATTACCAAATCATCAAATTATCAAATCACTGTTGTCCGGTTAAAATCGAAAACAGTCTATTTTCGCTCATAACGTCCTGATAGTCAGATGTGCCAAATGGCTTTTTGAAAAGTAAGCCCCCCAAGGTAAATAGGCTGTTTCTATGCTTTTACATTAACCCAACAGTAAAAAGTTGTTCTTAGACCCTGTCTAAGAACTGCTGGATTTGCCATTTTCACCAGCCTTAGCTGCAAGCGACGGCTGGCCCCCCGATGGCTGAGTAATTTATATGCATTTGAAGCAAAAACCCACTTGGAAATCCAGTCGTGACTAGACGGGGTCTAGCCACCCGCGCCCACCATAGCTTCTAGCGACGGTGGGAACCTTCTACTTTTTATCTAATGT
>Ga0265327_10000299_pt1 | contig 96033 bp, 90 predicted proteins | sample 41621metaG_FD_202089 | JGI IMG/M metagenome (GOLD analysis project Ga0265327, IMG submission 202089) | Rhizosphere microbial communities from Carex aquatilis grown in University of Washington, Seatle, WA, United States - 4-16-21 metaG | ecosystem: Host-associated > Plants > Roots > Rhizosphere...
CTTCCTCAACCACCGCCAATTTAAAGGCCAGCGTGTAATCCCTCTGCGTCCGCTTGATCCCAACTCCCATTTGACTCTCCTCAATTCTCATTGAAAAAGTGTCAACCTATTTCAGGACGGGTCAAGAAAACAAAAAAGGCCTGCAACATTTGCAGGCCTTTTTTCGTCCGGTGCTTGCGCGCGTGATGTTTACTTCAGCGCGGCAAACACCTGATCGCGTATCGCTTCCACCGAACCTACGCCGGCAATCTTCACATGCTTGGGCGCACCGGGCTTGCCGCTGTTGGCCCACGAGGCGTAGTAATCCACCAGTGGCTTGGTCTGGCTGTGATACACCTCCAGACGCTTCATGACAGTGGCTTCGTGGTCGTCGTCGCGCTGGATCAGGTCTTCGCCGGTCACATCGTCTTTGCCAGCGACCTTGGGCGGGTTGAACACGACATGGTAAGTGCGGCCAGAGGCCAGGTGTACGCGGCGACCACTCATGCGCTTGATGATCTCGGCATCGTCCACGTCGATTTCGACCACGTAGTCGATGCCGACGCCAGCTTCCTTCATCGCTTCCGCCTGCGGAATGGTGCGTGGGAAGCCATCGAACAGAAAGCCGTTGGCGCAGTCGGCATCCTTGATGCGTTCTTTCACCAAGCCGATGATCACCTCATCCGGCACCAGGCCGCCGGCATCCATAAACTTCTTGGCTTCCAGTCCCAGTTGCGTGCCGGCCTTGACCGCTGCGCGTAGCATGTCGCCAGTCGAAACCTGAGGGATATTGAACTTGTCCTTGATGTAATTGGCTTGGGTGCCCTTGCCGGCGCCCGGGGCGCCCAACAGTATGACTCTCATGTGTATCCTCCGGTGAATTTGAAATTATATCAGGCGAGATAGTTGGCGATGGCGACGAACTGTTCGACGCCGAGGTTTTCTGCACGCAGTTGCGAGTCGATACCTAGCGCGGCGAAACCCGCATCATCCAATACGCCCTTGAGCGTGTTGCGCAAGGTCTTGCGCCGCTGGCCAAAGGCTGCCGACACGATTTTGGCGAACAGAGCCTCGTCCTTGGCCGGGTGCGGCGGCTGTGCATAGGGCACAGCGCGGACAAACGCCGATTCCACCTTGGGCGCCGGGTTGAAGGCCTCGGGCGGCACGGTGATCAGGTATTCCATATACAGCCGGTATTGCAACATCACCGACAGGCGCCCGTATTCCGAGGTTGAGGGTGCCGCCACCATGCGCTCCACGACTTCCTTCTGCAGCATGAAGTGCATGTCGATGATGTGATCGACGTTGTCCAGCAAGTGGAACAGGATGGGCGTGGAGATGTTGTAGGGTAGGTTGCCGACGACGCGCATTTTGGGGCCGAGCGACGTGAAATCGAATTTCAGGGCATCGATGTTGTGGATGGCAATTTTGTCGGCCGGGTAATGGCCCTCCATCCAAACGACGACATCGCGGTCGAGTTCGACGACATGCAGGTGCTTGAGCGTTTTGAGCAGCGGCTGGGTCATGGCGCCGAGGCCAGGGCCGATTTCGACCATCAGGTCGTTAGGGGCAGGGCGGATGGCTTCGATTAGAGAGCGGATGATGTCCTGGTCGGTGAGGAAGTTTTGGCCGAAGCGCTTTTTCGGGATGTGTTTCATTTGGACATTTTACTGGACGTCGCTGCTGCCGTCATGGCCGCGTAGGCGGGTATCCGGTCAAGTTTTCCAGGATGCGTTCAATCGGGGCACCCCACTACCTCGGTGCCACGCACTTGCCTGCGCTGCTCGCCCAGCCGGGCGGCTGCGGAACTTGGACTACGCCCTCAGACAGTCCTCGCCGAATACCCCCGGACTTGGCTGTGCTGTACCCGTAAAGGGCATGTCCGCTAAGTGCCCGCCGCGATGCGGGGGGGGGCCTTAGCGCCATCGGCGCGGCAGACGGGGATTGATGCTCGTGTTGCCATCAGGGATCGGCTGAAATAATGTTTGGATTCTGCTCGTATTCTTCGACTGCGAGCAGCAGACTTGTTCGATGCATTTGAGCGACTTCTTGCCAGTGTATGCCAATCAAGGCGCCTTCCAGCGCCTAAAACAAATTCAGATTCAAGTTTGCGCCACTTCGCTTGACTTGGACATATGCTGCTACGGAGCCTAGCCGCTGAAGATCCTCAATACTCTCGATGCCGGCACCCATAAGCATAGCCTGAAACTTTGGCCCCAGATTTAACAACTCGGCCAAGCTGTTTGCATGGCTGATTTTTTTGCATAGCTATCGTGACTTGGCCAGCTCAATCGCCAATTCAATCGCCGCATACAAACTCCCCACATCGGCCTTGCCCGTTCCGGCCAGATCCAGCGCTGTGCCGTGGTCGACAGAAGTCCGAATAATCGGCATTCCCAGCGTGACGTTGACGCCCTCACCGAAGCTGGCGTGCTTTAGGACTGCAAGGCCTTGGTCGTGGTACATGGCGAGGAAGGCGTCGGTGGTTGGGAGGTTTTTTTGCGAGAACATGGTGTCGGCAGGGAGGGGGCCGATGAGGTGCAATCCTTCGCCGCGCAGCCGATGCAGCACGGGTTCGATGACTTCGATTTCCTCCATGCCTAGGTGGCCACCTTCTCCAGCATGGGGATTGAGTCCGGCGACAAGGATGCGGGGATGGGCAATGCCGAAGCGGTGCACGAGGTCGGTGTGCAGGATGCGGATCACGCTTTCAAGTAGTTCGGATGTGATGGCATCCGGGATTCCACGCAGGGGCAAATGAGTGGTGGTCAGCGCGACGCGCATGCCGCCGCCGACCAGCATCATGACTACTTGAGGGCTGTGGGTGAGTTCCTGCAGGTATTCGGTGTGGCCGGTGAAGGGGATGCCGGCATCGTTGATCACGCCTTTGTGCACCGGGGCGGTGACCATGGCGTCGAACACCCCGTTAAGACATCCTGTCGCTGCGAAGCGCAGCGTTTCCAGTACGTAGCCTCCGTTGGATGAATCCAGCTTTCCGGGTTCTGCTGCGCTGCGCAGCGGGATGTGCGCGATTTTGAGGCCGTTTAGTGGCAGGCCAAGCTGCGCTGCGCGCGTTTCGATCAGGTTGCGATCGGCGATGACGGTGATGTCGGCATCCGGCAGGCGCTGCGCCAGCATTGCGCAGAGGTCGGGGCCGATGCCGGCGGGTTCGCCGGCAGTGAGTGCGATGCGTTTTAGCATTTAGCTTTCAGCGGATGGCTTTCAGCATTTGCCGGGGCTGACGGCCGACTGCTGAGAGCTGATCGCTTCCTAGTATTTATCTTCTAGGCGGTACTCGACGTACGCCCGGTCACGCAGTTCACGCACCCAGTCCTGATAGGATTCGTCGGACTTTCGCGCCTTGATTTCCTGCCGGGCCTTGAGGCGAGCGGCGTCTTTGGTCATGTCCTGGCTCCGACGTTCGATCACCTGGATCAGGTGCCAGCCAAAGGGCGAATGGACGGGGTTGCTGATCTCGCCGGGCTTGAGGATGTTCATGACTTTTTCAAACTCTGGCACGGTATCGCCCGGATTGACCCAGCCAAGATCGCCGCCCTTGGAAGCAGTGCCATCTTCGGAGTACTGGCGCGCCAGTTCTTCGAAGTTGCCGCCGTTTTCTAGGCGTTCTTTTAGGTTTTCCATGCGACGGATGGCTTCGTCTTCGGAAACGACCTCGCTGGTTTTCATCAGGATATGACGTGCGTGGGTTTGCTGCACAACCAGGGGTGACGAACCGCCACGGCGATTGAGCAGTTTCAGAATGTGAAAGCCGTTGGGGCTGCGCAGGATGGGACTGATCTCGCCAGGCTGCATGCCCTTCAGTGCATCGACGAATAAAGCGGGCACCTGAGTGGCCGTCTTCCAGCCGAGGGTGCCGCCTTCGAGCGCATTGGGCGCATCGGACATGCTGGCAGAAACCTGGCTGAACTCAGTGCCGCCCTGAAGTTTTTTCAGGGCCTGTTCGGCCTTGGCGCGCAGCTTTTGTAACTCCTCCGGAGAGCCTTCTTCCGGGGTGCGGATCAGGATGTGGGCGATTTCAAATTCGTCCTGCACATCATTGCGCGAGGCCTGGGTGGTCAGAAAGTTGTCGATTTCACCTTCAGTGACGTTGATCCGGTTATCCACTTCACGTTCGCGCAGGCGAGCCAGGATGATCTCGTTGCGGATATCCTCGCGGAATTTCTGGTAGCGGATGCCTTCCTTTTCCAGTTCCACGCGAAAATCGCTCATGTTGAGCTTGTTCTGGTCGGCGATGCGCTCTATGGTCTTGTCGAGTTGGGTATCGTCAACGCGCAGGCCGGTTTGTGCAGCCAGTTGCAGTTGCAAGCGATCGTTGATCAAACGTTCCAGTACCTGCTTCTCGATCACGTCCCGCGGTGGCATGGATACGTTTTGTTTTTCCAGTTGCTGCAGCACGGTCTTGATACGGCCTTCCAACTCGCCTCGGGTGATGACCTCACGATCGACGACGGCAATGATGCGGTCGAGTTGCGCGACTTCGCTCTCGGTCGCTTGGTCGCCCAGCGCTGTGCCGCCGGCGAGAAGTGCGAGCGTTGCCGCTAACAGGAGCGTTACAAATTTTTGAATGGGGAACATGTCTCGGTTACTGTAAGTTGTTTTGGGTAAGGGCGGAGTTGCTGTAGCCTGGAATGCTGCGTTTCAGCAGGTCCATCGGGCTGCTGGTGCCGATCGAGGCCAGGCCGCCCAGTTCGATCTGGAAAAAGATCGCGTAGTTCGCGTTGGCGGTTGCAGTGGATACCCGTTGCAAGACGCCGCGACCTTGCCAGCAGCCGGCATCGTACTCGACCCCGGCCAGGCTTTCAATCATGCCGCTGGTGCGTCCGGTGTTCAGCAGCGCATTGGTGTTATTTAGGAAAGAATAGTTGATGCGGCCTAGGCCGTACCAGTTCTTGCCCAGCGGCCATTCGCTGGATAAGTCGATTTGGTCCACGCCGGCGAAGCCGGTGACATCCCGAGTGTAGCGGTAGGACAAGTTGAGGACTTTGCCTGGCTCAGGGGTGTAGCGCGCGCCGATATTGGCCTTATCGGTCTGGGAGGTGCCGGTGTGATATTGCCATGCGGCATCAATGTTCCAGTGATTGAGCAGGCGCGCAGTGACGGCGGTAATTATGTCGGATGAATTCTCGGTGCGCGCAACGCCCCCTGGCAGCGTGACACGCTGGTCGCTGAAATAGAAGCGTTGGCCGATGGTGGCCGCCAGTCGCTGGATGCCGGTCTTTGCGTCGATCAGGCGAGTGGTAACGGCCAGTGAAACTTGGTTGGCATCGTTGATGCGGTCATTGCCGGTGAACTGGTTCTCGGAGAACAGCGTGCCGAGATTGAGATCCGACATCGCCGAGTCGAATACCGGCAACTGTGACTGATCATGGTGCGGGATGTAGACGTAGAACAGGCGTGGTTCCAGCGTTTGTATGTACTCGTTTTTTACGACCTTGAAGTCGCGGTCGAAATACATTCCGCTATCGATGCTGAAGATGGGGAGGTTGCGCGTGTCTGACTTGTAGTTCTCACCCGGCATGTAAGGATTGCTCAGGTCGCCATCTAGGGAATATTTGGTGAGATGCATCCCGATCTTTGGGGTGATGTAGCCGTAGGCGTTGCCCAAAGGCGCACTAATGCTCGGATAGGCTGTAAAGCGGTTGCCGGTGACCGCCGTAGTGGTGGCCGGCGCGCTATTGCTGCGTTCAAACCGCACCCACTGCGTATACAGATTGCCGGAGAGGGTGTCCCAGTCCTGATGGCCGGTTAGCGTCAGCTGTGGCAGTCGCTGGTAGGGGTAGGAAACATTGTCCAGCGTCTGGAATTGCTGAACCAGTGCGTTGAAGTTCCAGACCTCATCCCCGTAGTTGAGCTGCGCCTGTTGCGCCAGATTCACCAAGCTGGTGGTGATGATGTGCGTGGTCATGTCGGAAAAGTATTGGTTATCCGATACGCGTTCGTAGTTGAAGCTTCCTGACCAGCCATTGCCGAACACCTGTGTGTGCTTGAGGTTGGCATAAAAGCGGTTGCCGGCGCCGGTGTTGTCGTCAGGCAGGTATTCCAGGTGGTCTTCACCACTGAAGTTCTCATCCAGATAGCGATACTCTCCCAGCAGCTGCTCGCCACGTTTGCTCATGTAGCGCGCGGAAATGGTCGCGTCCTGGTTGGGTGCAATGTTCCAGTAAAACGGCAGGGTAATGTCAATCCCGCTTTTGGTCGTTGTGGCCCAGGTTGGCGATATAAAACCGGTTTTGCGTTGGCTGTTTAAGGAAAAGTCGATCCATGGCGTATATAGGACCGGGATCCCACCCAGCTCAATGCTGGCGTGGGTTGCAGTTGCAGTCTGGGTGTAGTGGTCCAGTTCGAGTTCTTTTGCGTGAACGAACCAGTCGTTTCTGCCGACTTCGCAGGTCGTGTAAGTCGCGTCTTTGAGCGTTTCCTTATCCGGGCCATCGAACGTGAGCAGTTTCGCCTCGCCGCGTGCTTTCGAGGTGGGTCTTTGCCTGGATGGCGGCTGGCCGCCAGGTGGAAGCGCGGCCCGGGTCGGTTGCAGAGCGTTGCTGAGCGTAAACACGGCTTCGCGCATTTCCCCTTCACGGGCTTCCAGCTTCATGCGCAGCTCCGGGCCGGTGACCACGTTGCCGCCCTGTTCGATACGGGCGTTGCCCACCACATGCATTTCTTCGTTGAGCAGGTTGTAGTCGATTCGGTCGCCAAAAATGGCGTTGCCTTCACGGTGCAGTTCGGCGTCGCCGATCGCACTCAATTTTCGATCCAGATGGATCTCCAGGCGTTGCGCGTCTATGGTGGTGACGCCGGGTTCAGTCGCTGCCTCGCCAGCTTCTTCAGCACGTGCCTGCCCTGAAATCGCTGACATGAGCGCAAAGACAAGGGCGTAGGAACGTTTTTTTTGCATGAATGGGAAGGTGGCTGATTCGGGCGGGTGGTTTATTTTTTCTGATGATAAAATCGCATAAATTTGTCGTTTAGGCAATGTGTATATTGTGGTTTAACCCCGCGCCAAATCTGGATTCTATCGAGTTTGTCTTTTGTGGACAACGAGTTGGGTGCGTAAGTTAAACCACGGCTTAATTTTTGCGATGGGGGCGGTTTTAGTGCAGAGACAGGAACAATTGCAGGCTTGGTTAAATCTGGTGTTGGCAGGGAGCAGTTTTTCCCTGGCGCCAGCTTCGGCAGATGCCAGTTTTCGCCGTTATTTTAGGGTGACCTTGCCGGATCGCACGCTGATTGCCATGGATGCGCCGCCGCAGCACGAAAACTGTGCACCTTTTCTGCATGTGGCCGAGGTGTTCGGTGCGGCGGGTGTTAATGTGCCGCAAGTGCTGGCGCAGGATCTGGCGCAGGGTTTTCTGCTGCTGTCAGACCTCGGCAACACCACCTATCTTGCCGCGCTCAATGACAACGCCGCGGGCGATTTGTATCGGGATGCCACCGATGCACTGATCCGGATTCAACTGGCCAGCCAAAAGGGCGTTTTTCCCGATTACGATGAAGCGTTGCTGACCCGTGAAATGCGCCTGTTGCCCGACTGGTATGTGGAAAAACATCTCAACGCCAAGCTGGACGATCAGCAGCAGGCTTTGATGCAGCAAACTTTCGATACGCTGAACCGCAATATTCTGGCGCAGGGGCAGGTTTACGTGCACCGCGATTATCATTCGCGCAATCTGATGGTGTGTGCGGGCGCCAACCCCGGCATCCTCGATTTTCAGGACGCGGTATATGGAGCCATTACCTATGATCTGGCATCACTGTTCAAGGATGCCTACATCCGTTGGGAAGAAGACCAGGTGCTGGACTGGGTGGTGCGCTACTGGCAGAGGGCGAAGAAGGCCGGGCTGCCGGTGCCGGCGGATATTGCCGATTTTTACCGCGATTTCGAGTGGATGGGCGTGCAGCGCCATATCAAGGTGTTGGGTATTTTTGCCCGGCTGTATCACCGTGACGGCAAGGATGGCTACCTCAAGGACATGCCGCTTGTGATGGATTACCTGCGTCGCGCCTGTGACCGCTATATCGAGTTGCGTCCTTTCCTGCGCTTGCTGAATCAGCTGGAAGACCGTCAAGAACAGGTCGGATACACCTTCTGATGAAAGCCATGATACTGGCCGCCGGGCGCGGTGAACGCATGCGCCCGCTGACCGACCATACGCCCAAGCCGCTGCTGCCGGTTGGCGGAAAGCCACTCATTGTCTGGCATTTGGAGCGTTTGGCGCAGGCCGGTTTCCGTGACATCGTCATCAACCATGCCCATCTAGGGGATCAGATCGAAGCAGCATTGGGTGACGGCAGCCAGTTCGGCGTCGGTATTCAGTACTCGGCCGAAGGGGACGCGCTCGAAACCGCAGGCGGCATCGCCTTTGCCTTGCCGCTACTGGGGGATGCGCCCTTTCTGGTGGTGAATGGCGATGTGTTTTGCGAATTTGACCTGGCCCGGATAGCGCAACAGCCGATGGACGGCGTTGTGGCGCATCTGGTGCTGGTGGACAATCCACCTCAGCACCCGCAAGGCGATTTCGTGCTGGATCATGGCAATCTGGTGGAAACGGGCGATGCCCGCCTCACGTTTTCTGGTCTTGGTGTCTACCAGCCGGCGCTGTTCGCCAGTGTCGTACGCGGCAGGAAGGCCAAGCTGGCGCCCTTGCTACGCGCCGAAATCGCCCATGGGCGCGTCAGCGCGGAACATTATCGCGGCCTCTGGGTCGATGTAGGAACACCTGAACGTTTGCAGGCCCTGGACGAATTATTGAGCGCATGACCGACATGACACATTTCAAGCAACGCCGTCAGCAGTTGCTGCACCGCATGGGCAGCGGCGTGGCCGTTATTCCGACCGCGCCTGAGGCGGTACGCAGCCGCGATAGCCACTATCCCTATCGATTCGATAGCTACTTCTATTACCTGACCGGTTTCAGTGAGCCGGAGTCGGTGCTGATCCTGATCGCCGGCGCCCAGCCGAAAAGCGTGTTGTTCTGCCGCGACAAGGATCTGGAACGCGAAATCTGGGATGGCTTCCGTTACGGTCCTGAGGGTGCAAAAGAATTCTTTGGCGTGGACGAAGCGTATTCCATTTCGCAGCTGGAGGCACTGGCCCCCAAGCTGCTGGCTAACCAGCCCCGGTTGTTTTATGCACTGGGAGCGGACGTGGCGTGGGATGGCCGTGTGTCGGGCTGGCTCAACCAGCTGCGCGCGCAAGTGCGTACCGGCGTCAGTGCGCCGCCGGATGTCGCGGATGTGCGCGCCTTGCTGGACGACATGCGCCTGATCAAGGCGCCTGACGAAATCGATACCATGCGTCGCGCTGCGACCATTTCTTCTGGCGCACACCGTCGCGCCATGCAGGTAGCGCGCCCAGGCGCTATGGAATATGAGGTCGAGGCGGAGCTGTTGCACGAATTCCGTCGCCATGGGGCCCAGTCGCCGGCCTATCATTCGATCGTCGCTGGCGGCGCCAATGCCTGCGTACTGCATTACGTCTTCAACAATGCAAAGCTGCATGATGGCGATTTGTTGCTGATCGATGCCGGTTGCGAACTGGACGGTTACGCTTCCGACATTACCCGCACGTTCCCCGTCAACGGCAAATTCAGCGCAGCACAGAAAGATTTGTACGAGCTGGTACTGGCCTCGCAAACAGCGGCCATTGCAGCCATCCGTCCTGGCGCCAGCTGGAATGATCCCCATGACGCTGCACTCAAGGTGCTGGCGCAGGGCTTCGTCGACTTCGGATTGTGTCATGGCACGCCTGACGCTGTGCTGGAGTCCGGCGATTACAAGCGTTTTTACATGCATCGCACCGGTCACTGGCTGGGGCTGGACGTGCACGATGCCGGCAATTACAAACAGGGAGATGCCTGGCTGGCGCTTGAGCCGGGGATGGTGTTGACCGTAGAGCCAGGTTGCTACGTGCGTCCGGCAGATGGCGTGCCAAAGCATTTCTGGGATATCGGCATCCGCATCGAGGATGATGCCGTGGTGACGGCAACGGGATGCGAGATCATCACGTACGAGGCACCCAAGACTGTTGCCGACATCGAGGCGCTGATGGCGCATGCATAACGACGCTGACGTGCTCATCATTGGTGGTGGCCCCGTCGGGGCGACGCTGGCGCTGGCCTTGCGCGGAAGCGGGGTGGCGGTAACAGTACTAGAAGCGCGATCAGCTGGCGTGGCCAGTAACGATCAGCGTACGCTGGCCTTGTCCGAAGGCAGCCGACAGATACTCCAGCGGCTAGGTGTGTGGCAGGCGTTGACCCCGTACGTGACGACGATTGCGACCATCCATATTTCCCAACGCGGGCGGCTTGGCCGCTCCATCATGCAGGCGCGTGAACAGGGGCAGGAAGCGTTGGGCTATGTTCTGCCGTACGCAGCGCTGGCCAACGTGCTCGATCAAAAGCTGGCCGAGTGCGGCGTTGCGCAAGTGCTGTTCGATGCGCGCGCAGTAGGACTGGCGTCGACAGAATACGATGCTCATGTGCGTTACGAACGCGACGGCGCAACGCAAGAATGCCGCACTAGGCTGGCGGTGGTTGCCGATGGTGGCCGCAGCTTGAACGAACTGCCTGGCATGCAACGCGATGTCCGCGAATACGGGCATTGCGCAGTGGTGGGCACGGTGACCAGCGTACTGCCGCATCACAATATTGCCTATGAACGATTTACCCCGGAAGGCCCTGTCGCCTTGTTGCCCAGTGGCGAGCATGGCTTTGCCCTGGTCTGGACTGCTGATCCTGCGGAGGCGGAAGCCTTGATTGCGTTGGATGAGGATGCATTCCTCAGTCGCTTGCACCAACATTTCGGCGATCGTGTGGGGCGTTTTACCAGTATTGCAGACCGTGCGGCTTTCCCCTTGAAGCTAGCCACTCTGCGCCCGGTGACTGGGCCGCATCTGGCCGTGATCGGCAATGCCGCACAAACCCTGCATCCGGTCGCCGGCCAAGGTTTCAATCTCGGCCTGCGCGATGCCTGGGAGTTGGCCGCGACCCTGCGCGATGTCGCGCCGGATGCGGTGGGTAACCCGGAGACCCTGGCCAGATACTGTGCACGACGTCGTCTGGATACCGGCGGTGGGATTTTCTTTACGGATTTTCTGGTGCGGTCTTTTTCGAATGATTTGCCGGGTCTGGGGACGGCGCGTGGCATGGCGCTTGCCGCATTGGACCTGATGGCGCCGGCCAAGCATTTCGTGGCGCGCAAGATGAGTTTTGGGGCGAACGGATGAGCTTGCTTGGGACGGGGTCGGAAAAGAATGCGCAGCCGGATTACGATGTCATCCTGATTGGCGGTGGCCTGGTCGGCTCGGCCTGCGCGTTGGCTTTGCGCGACAGCGGCTTGCGGGTGGCACTGATCGAATCGGCCCCCCCGCCTGCGCTACCGCAGGATGACAGCTGGGACAGTCGCATCTACGCGATCAGCCCGGGCAATGCCAGTTTCCTGGCGCGTCTGGGGGTGTGGGATGCGATGGATGCATGTCGCATCACGCCGATAGAGGAGATGCGCGTCTGGGGCGACGATGGCGTTTCACGGCTGGATTTCAGCGCTTACGAATCCGGGACTGCCACCTTGGGCTACATCGTGGAAAGTCGTTTGATGCAACAGGCGCTGTGGGATGCGCTGCAGGCCGTCCCTCAGATCACATTGCTCAGTTCCGCGCGTTGCGCCAGCCTGGATTTGCAGGACGATCAGGCCAGTCTGACGCTCACGGATGGCCGGGTATTGACCGCGCGCCTGATGGTCGGTGCGGACGGCGGCGCCTCATGGATCCGCAGGCAGGCAGGCCTCGGGGTGACGGCCAGCGACTACCGGCAAATGGGGGTCGTGGCAAACTTTGCGGTAGAAAAGCCGCACGGCAACATTGCCCGCCAATGGTTCAGGGAAGACGGCATCCTGGCCTGGTTGCCTCTGCCTGAGAATCGCATCTCCATCGTCTGGTCGACCGCGCCGAGTCATGCAGCCGAACTGCTGTCGCTGCTCCCCGAAGCCTTGGCGCAGAAGGTTGCGCAAGCCGGCAATGCGGCGCTGGGTGGACTGCGCCTGCTGACGCCTGCCGCTGCATTCCCGTTGCGGCTGCAGAACGCGGAACGCATGGCCGTGCCGCGTCTGGCATTGGTGGGCGACGCGGCCCATCTGGTGCACCCGTTGGCGGGTCAGGGCGTCAACCTGGGGTTTCACGATGCCGACTGCCTGGCGCGCGTGCTGCTAGCGCGTGGACCGCAGGCGGACGTAGGGGATTATGCATTGTTGCGGCGCTACGTGCGTGCGCGGCAGATGGACATCAAGGCGATGCAGGTAACGACAGACAGCTTGCACACCTTGTTTAGCAGCGATGTGCCGGGTATCGGCGCGCTGCGCAATTGGGGTATGAGTTTTACCAACCGCCAGCAATGGCTCAAGCGGCGCTTGATCGCGCATGCGATGACATGAGGAAGAAGACGATGTTGAAGAAGGTGATTGGCGTGTTGTTGGCAAGCTTGCTGGCCGCGCATGCGTGGGCGGACGAAGCTTCCCTCAAAAAGGCTGTTGAGGCTGCGTACCCCAAGCTCAAGGTGTATAGCGTGACTAAGTCTCCACTAGGTGGCTTGTATGAAGTTTTTTTGGGCTCGGAAATTATCTATACGGACGAGAAGTTTAGTTTCTTCATTGCCGAAGGCAAGCTGATTGACCCCAAAGCCCGCAAGAATCTTACGGCGGATCGTATGGAAGAATTGACCAAAATTGACTTTAATTCCTTGCCGCTCAATCAGGCAATCAAGGTGGTCAAGGGGAATGGTAGTCGAAAGCTGGCAGTATTTTCGGATCCCGACTGCCCTTTCTGTAAACAGCTTGAACAGCAATCCCTGGCGGGGCTTAATGATGTGACGATTTATACCTTTTTGTATCCACTGACTGAGCTGCATCCGGATGCAGCCAACAAGGCCAAGGCGATCTGGTGTTCTTCTGATCGTGTCAAGGCCTGGCAAGACTGGATGCTGAGCGGGCAGTTGTCCAAGTCGACAACCTCATGCAAGACGCCGGTTGAGGATAATGGCGAGCTGGGGAATAAACTCGGCATTCACGGTACGCCGCTGCTGATTTTCAGCAATGGCCGTCGTGTGTCTGGAGCAATACCAACCCAAGAGATTGAAGGTCGGTTGGCGGCTGCAAAATAGTGAGACTAACCAACATGCCCGCGAATGCGGGCATGTTGGTTTACACGACTTCGCCCATTTTGAAAATTGGCAGGTACATGGCAATGACCAGGCCGCCGATCAGCGTACCGAGAACGACCATGATGAGTGGTTCCATCAGGCTGGAGAGGGCGTCAACGGCGTCATCAACCTCCGCCTCAAAAAAATCTGCCACTTTGGATAGCATGGCATCAAGCGCCCCGGACTCTTCTCCAATCGCTACCATTTGCAACACCATGCTCGGAAACAATTCCACGTTCTGCATGGCTACCGTTAAGCTGGTGCCGGTCGAGACTTCGCTTTGTATGCGTTTTGTGCCCTCATAATAGACACGATTGCCAGCGGCGCCCGCCACTGAGTCCAGTGCTTCCACAAGCGGCACCCCAGCTGCAAACATGGTAGACAGGGTGCGAGCAAAGCGCGCAATCGTGGCTTTTCTCAGCAATTCGCCAAACAACGGAAGCTTGAGCACGAGGCGATCCATGGTCGCTTGCATCTTTTCCGAGCGTTTCCAAGTGTAGAAAAAGAACCAGATTCCACCGCCGACAGAGCCAAAAATGGCCCACCAGTACGACACAAAAAAGTCTGAAATATTCATGACAATCACAGTCGGTGCAGGCAGGTCAGCACCAAAGCTGGAGAATAATTCCTTGAATGCTGGAATGACGAAAATCATGATCACGGCGGTGATAATGAATGCCACCACGATAATGGAAATCGGGTAGAACAGCGCAGACTTGATCTTGCTCTTTATGGCCTGGATTTTTTCTTTGTAAGAGGCCAGGCGGTCCAGCAGTTCATCGAGAATACCAGCCTGTTCGCCGGCGTTGACCAGATTGCAATACAAGCTATCGAAGTAAAGCGGGTATTTGCGGAATGCCTGGGACAGGCTGCTTCCAGTTTCCACATCTGATTTGATGTCACTCAACAGTTTGCTGACGGATGGGTTGTTGTGGCCCTTGCCTACGATGTCGAATGCCTGCAACAAGGGGACGCCGGATTTCATCATGGTGGCCAGTTGTCGGGTGAACAGGGTGACGTCTTTGTCCGATACGGCAGCGCCGCGTTTGATCCCGCTCTGTTTCTTGATCTTGTGGACGGTAATGCCTTGCCGACGCAGGGTGGCGTTGACGAAAGCTTCGCCCGAGGCCCTCATCTCTCCCTTGACCCTCTTGCCTTTCTTGTCCGTTCCTTCCCAGGCGTACGTGACTTCTTTGGTGGCGTTTGCGGCCATATGCAGGTTCCTTGTTATGCGTGCTTTTTAACGTGCTTATATAGCAGGCTACTCATTAGTACAGGCTTCGACTTCTTCCAGCGAGGTCAATCCTTGTTTGATTTTCAACAGGCCGGATTTGCGCAGGTCGTGAACGCCTTCGCGGCGCGCCTGGTCGGCAATGTCGTGCGCGGTGCCGTTTTTCATGATGATGCGGCTCATTTCTTCGGTGATCGGCATCACCTGATAAATACCGACCCGACCTTTGTAGCCGCGGCCGTTACAGGCATCACAGCCACCCTCCTTGGGGCCGTAAGGTGTCCAGCTGCCGTCTAATTCCTCTTCCAGGAACCCTGCGCTTATTAGCGCCTCTTTGGGGATATCCACCGGATGCTTGCAGTTTTTGCACAGGCGTCGGGCGAGGCGTTGTGCCGTGATTAGAATCACGGACGAGGCGATGTTGAATGGTGCAACGCCCATGTTCATCAGTCGGGTCAGGGTGCCGGGGGCGTCGTTGGTGTGCAGGGTCGAGAGCACCATGTGGCCTGTCTGTGCGGCCTTGATCGCGATGTCCGCGGTTTCCAGGTCGCGAATTTCGCCGACCATGATGACGTCGGGATCCTGGCGCAGGAAGGACTTTAGCGCTGCGGCAAAGGTCAGGCCAGCTTTGTCGTTGACGTTGACCTGATTGACCCCAGGTAGGTTGATTTCGGCGGGGTCTTCCGCCGTCGAAATGTTGATGCCTGGTTCGTTGAGGATGTTCAGGCAGGTATACAGCGAGACGGTCTTGCCCGAGCCGGTCGGGCCGGTGACCAGCACCATGCCGTAGGGGCGCTGCACTGCATCCAGCAAAGCCGCCTTCTGGTCTGGCTCGTAGCCCAGGGCTTCAATCCCCAGAGTGGCGCTGGAGGGGTCCAGAATACGCATCACGATTTTCTCGCCCTGCAGTGTGGGCAGGGTGCTGACGCGGAAGTCGATGGCGCGGGTTTTGGATAGCACCAGCTTCATGCGACCATCTTGCGGGACGCGCTTTTCGGCGATATCCAAGCCAGAAATGACCTTGATGCGCGAAGCCAGCTTGTCCTTGATGGCCAGCGGCGGGCGGGCGATCTCCTGAAGAATGCCGTCGATACGGAAGCGTATCCGGTAAAATTTCTCATAGGGCTCAAAGTGCAAGTCGGATGCGCCGGCGTTGATGGCGTCCAGCAGCATCTTTTGCAGATACTTGACGACAGGGGCATCGTCGATTTCGGCAGATTGCGTGTCCTGTTCAGCGGGTTGGTCGCCGCCTTCGATGTCGAGGTCGAAATCATCCCCCGTATCCAGCGATTTCATGCTGGTGTCGCTGGCTTCGACGATCTTGTCTATCCATTTGCCCAGTTTGTCGTCTTCCACGACAATCGGGGAGAGCGTCAGGCCGGCCTGGAATTGCACTGTGTCCAGTGCGTGCAGATTGGTTGGGTCAGAAAGCGCGACGAAGAGGGTGTTGCCGCGTACTTGCAGCGCCATGACGCGGCTGCTTTGCATCAATTTTATGTCGATTGCGCGCTGCGGCAGATAATCCGCATTGATCGCATTCAGGTCGAGTAGCGGAAAGCCGAACGCGGTGGCGGCGGTTTTGGCCACCTGTATCGGGGCCAGCTTTTTGCTCTGAATCAGCTTGGTGACAAACGGGATGCCTTCTGTCGTAGCCTGTGCCTGGATGGCCTCAGCCTCAGCTTCGCCGAGAAGCTGTTCCTGCACCAGCATGCGGGCAAGCCCACCCAGTTTGCTTGGGAGGGTGGCGGTTACCATAGATAGACGTTCACGAAAGTTGTACCTGCGCCCATGGCGGAAAGACCCTTAACGCACAAATAATGCACGCTGGTTATGGGTTTGTAAAGATTGTGTTCAGGACTGCCCGTGTATGCCGCTTGTGGCGCATTTAACCTCCCCTTTTTTTGATGAAAATAACCTTAAAAAATGCTTGACTTATTAAAATAACCCACGTAAAAAAGCGAACAGGCGTTTGGATTCAAGTTTTTTGTGGCCGGGATTGTTGACTTAGGTCACGCCGACTTAAGCTCTTGAAGTGCAAACTTTGGGGATGCCTCCCCTGTTTTATGCAAGGAAGTTTTAAATGGCAACTGGTACTGTTAAGTGGTTCAATGACTCCAAGGGTTTCGGCTTCATTACCCCGGATGAAGGTGGTGACGACCTGTTCGCGCACTTTTCCGCTATTGTCGCTTCTGGCTACAAGAGCCTGAAAGAAGGCGACAAAGTAACTTTCGATGTGACCGAAGGCCCTAAGGGCAAGCAAGCATCGAACATTCAGAAGGCCTAAGCAATACCGTCTTCTAAAAGCGGCCCGGGGCTCCGGGCCGCTTTTTTTACGTCTTTATTTCGGTTGTGCATGCCCTTCCAGCAGGAATGACTTGAACGTCTGAGCGACGGTCGATAGGCGCTTGCCCTGACGATGCACCACGTACCAGTGTCGTCGGATGGGAAATGACTGCACATCCAGCACGACCAGTCGCTGGGTCTCCAATTCAAGTGCGATCGTGTTGAGCGATAGAATGCCCAGTCCCATTCCTGCCTGCACCGCCTGCTTGATGGCTTCGTTGGTGCTCATTTCGGTGCCGGTGGTGAGGTGGATGCCCTGCGCGCTGAAGAAGCGTTCCATGGCAACGCGGGTGCCTGAGCCGCGTTCGCGCACCAGAAAGGTTTCCTGCTGGATGCGGGCAAGTGGAATGGCGCTTTCTTGTGCCAGCGGGTGTGTTGCCGGGGCGATGATCACCAACGGGTTTTCCATGAAGGACTGTGCTTCGAGGTCTAGGCCTGCCGGTGGTTGGCCCATGATGGCCATATCCATCTCGTTGTGCGAGAGTTGATTCAGCAACATTTCACGGTTGGTAACGTTTAAGCTGATCGTGATGCCGGGAAACCTTTGATTGAACTGCCCCAGTAGTTGCGGCATGAAATAGCTGGCCGTGGTTGCGACCGAGATGGCGAGTTTTCCTTGGCGTAATCCCTTCATGTCGTTGAATACCGACTCGGCGTCCTCCAGTTGCTGCAGGATGTTGCGCCCGTACCGCTGCAGTTCTTTTCCGGCTTCGGTCAGATAGATTTTTTTCCCCAGTTGATCGAACAACGGTAGACCGATCACCTCTTCCAACTGCCTGATTTGCATGGAAACTGCTGGTTGCGTAAGATGAAGATGCTCTGCTGCGCGCGAGTAACTGGAGTGACGGGCCGCCGCCTCGAATACCTTGAGTTGTCGTAGTGTGAGATGCAGCATGTCGGGGTCCGTTTGTCAGGTTCCGTTATGTATAAGTAAAACATTATCATAATAATCAAAATATCTGACTGTTACTTATGTATTGGTGGCGGTATAGTGCTGCTCAAGCTAGATGCAGCGAGCGGTTTGCCGCCAGCGATAAAAATTAATTACTTGAGAGGAGCATGCAATGGATCAGTCCGCACGTTATTCCGACCTGAGTCTTAAAGAAGAAGACCTGATCAAGGGTGGCAAACATATTCTGGTCGCATACAAGATGAAGCCGAAGTCGGGTCATGGCTATCTGGAAGCCGCCGCGCACTTCTCTGCAGAGTCTTCGACCGGCACCAATGTGGAAGTTTCTACCACCGATGATTTCACCAAGGGCGTTGATGCACTGGTGTATTACATCGATGAAGCCAACGAAGATATGCGCATTGCATATCCGTTGGAACTGTTCGACCGCAACATCACCGACGGTCGCATGATGCTGGTGTCCTTCCTGACGCTGGCAATTGGTAACAACCAAGGCATGGGCGATATCGAACATGCCAAGATGATCGACTTCTACGTACCTGAGCGAGCAATCCAACTGTTCGATGGACCGGCCAAGGACATTTCCGATATGTGGCGTATCCTCGGCCGTCCGATCAAGGATGGCGGCTACATCGCCGGTACCATTATTAAACCTAAATTGGGTCTGCGCCCCGAGCCGTTTGCCAAGGCCGCTTACCAATTCTGGCTGGGTGGCGATTTCATCAAGAACGATGAGCCACAAGGCAACCAGACCTTCTGCCCGTTGAAGAAAGTCATCCCGCTGGTGGTGGACGCCATGAAGCGTGCGCAGGACGAAACAGGTCAGGCTAAGCTGTTCTCCGCCAACATTACAGCGGATGACCATTACGAAATGTGTGCTCGTGCCGACTATATTCTGGAGCAGTTTGGCGCTGATGCTGACAAGGTGGCATTTCTGGTCGACGGTTACGTCGGCGGCCCCGGCATGGTGACCACTGCGCGTCGCCAGTATCCGAATCAGTATCTGCACTACCACCGCGCTGGTCACGGTGCCGTGACGTCGCCTTCTGCTAAGCGCGGCTACACCGCGTTCGTGCTGGCCAAGATGTCCCGTCTGCAAGGGGCTTCCGGTATCCACGTCGGTACCATGGGCTACGGCAAGATGGAAGGCGAGAACGACGACAAGATCATCGCTTACATGATCGAGCGTGACGAGTGCCAGGGTCCGGTCTACTTCCAGAAGTGGTATGGCATGAAGCCGACCACCCCGATCATCTCCGGCGGCATGAACGCGCTGCGTCTGCCAGGCTTCTTCGAGAATCTGGGCCACGGCAACGTGATCAACACGGCAGGTGGCGGTTCCTACGGCCACATCGACAGTCCGGCAGCGGGTGCGATGTCCCTGCGCCAGTCCTACGAGTGCTGGAAGGCCGGTGCCGATCCGATCGAGTTCGCCAAGGAACACAAGGAATTTGCGCGTGCATTCGAGTCCTTCCCGAAAGATGCAGACACCCTGTATCCGGGCTGGCGCGAGAAGCTGGGCGTTCACAAGTAAACTAAGGGTGTAAACACACCTAAAGCCAAAAGCCCCTGCGACCCAATCTCCCGCAGGGGCTTTTTTTTGGCGGCTTGTCATCGGGGCCATGCTCGGCGTTGCCCTGCGCTTGCCGTACGAGTTGTACTGTCTGCGCTTGGGCGCCTTGATCATGACCCCGATGACAAGCCGTCCGTGTGCTCCGTATTGTGGGGTAAACCATGAGCAATCACTTCGACATCAATCAATACCTGATCAAGCAGGAACCGTTCTACCAGCCGACTGGCAACGAGGTGGCGCTGTATGAGGCCGCCTATGCGGCACGTCTGCCGGTGATGCTGAAAGGGCCAACCGGTTGCGGCAAGTCGCGTTTCGTTGAGCACATGGCCTGGAAGCTCGGTAAGCCGCTGATCACGGTCGCGTGTAACGAGGATATGACGGCCTCCGACCTGGTTGGCCGCTATCTGCTGGATGCCAATGGCACCCGCTGGCTGGATGGTCCGCTGACGCTGGCCGCACGCCATGGTGCGATCTGTTACCTGGATGAGGTGGTGGAGGCGCGGCAGGATACAACGGTGGTCATCCATCCCTTGACTGACCATCGCCGTACGCTGCCGCTGGACAAGAAGGGCGAGCTGGTCGCGGCGCATCCGGATTTTCAGTTGGTGATTTCCTACAATCCAGGCTATCAGAGCTTGCTCAAGGATTTGAAGCAGTCGACCAAGCAGCGCTTCACGGCATTCGATTTCGATTACCCGACCGCAGCCCTGGAAACGACGATTCTGGCCAAGGAAACCAGCTTGAGCGATGACGTGGCAGGCAAGCTGGTGAAGATCGGCATCGCGGCGCGCAACCTCAAGGGGCATGGCCTGGATGAGGGCATTTCCACCCGTTTGCTGGTGTATGCCGCCACCTTGATCCAGGGCGGGGTTGCCCCGCGCGAGGCCTGCCGCATGGCGATGGTGCGTCCGATCACGGACGACGCCGATATCCGCGCCACGCTGGATCACGCCATCGACGCAATTTTCGAATAAACCCCCATGGCGGCGACCCCTTTATTCGAAGGCGAGATGCAGGACTGGTGGCGCTTGCTCAACAGCGGCTTCAAGCCCGTTCAGGAAGTGTTCGAGGACTGCATGACGGAAGCGCTGAAGACGCTGACGCCGGCAGGGGCCACCGCCTATCTTGAAAGCGCCCGTTTCCTGGGCGGCATGGGGCGCGGTGTCGAGCCCATCCTGATCTTTCTTGAGGCCTGGCCCGGCGTGGCCAAGGTTCTGGGTGAGTCTTCGCTGCCGGCGATCATGGGCGCGATCCACACGATGTGGCGATCGCCCAACAGCAAGGCGATTGTCCCGTTCCTGCAAAGCCTGCCGGCGGTGGCACGGCGACTGCGCACGCAGGAGCAGTTGCAGACCTACCTCGATCTGGTGCTCGACTTCATGGAAAAGACCACCAGTTCGGTACACGGCACGCAGGCGACGTTCCCCAGTCCCGGGCTGCCGTTCTTTTTCGAGAAGGCGCCGTATCTGGTCACGCAGTTGTCCGCCCAGGGGCTGGCCAACTGGGTGCAATACGGGGTTCGCTATTACCACGACCATCCGGAGCGCCAGCAGGATTACTTCAGTCTGCAATCGGCTGACAGCAAGGCCATGCTGCAGCGCGAGCGTCACGGGACCTTGCTGGCCGACCATGAGCGGCAACTGGACATGTATTTGCGGGGCTTGTGGCAGGATCACGACTATTTCGTGCCGTATTCCCTGGGCTTCGACGAGTTGCGCAAGCCGGTGCCGTATTACGACGCACTGGGCATCCGGCTGCCTGACGTGTATGACGATGCCCGCGGGGTGCACGGCATCGATCGCTATCGTGCCGTGCTGGCGCACATCGCGGCACACCGTCGATGGACGACGCCGATCTTTGCCGACAATTACAGTCCATTTCAGCGGCTGGCGGTGGAGGTATTCGAGGATAGTCGGGTGGAATATCTGGCGATGCAGGAATATCCGGGCCTGCGCCACCTGTTCATGGCCTTGCATCCGGTGCCGGATGAACATGCCTGCGATCCGGAGCAGGAGTCAGCCGTACGGCATCGTCTGACGATGGTGTCGCGGGCCATACTGGATGCGCATCATCCTTATCAGAATCCTTTCGTCATCGAATTTGCCGCGCGTTTTCATGCGTTGATGCAGTCGGGCGCCGCCGGTACGCAGGAAGTCGCCGATCTCGCGGCCCTGTTTGTCGCCAAGACGCGCCGGCAGAGCGATCAGTCGTCCCGGGTGCATTTCCTGGATACGGAAGTCGATTACCGCGACGACAACCGGCACCTGTGGCGCTATTACGAAGACAGCGACGACGAAGAGCAATTCGAGGAACATCGGCAGGCGGCAGAGGACGGTGAAATCCATGCCTTGCCGCCGCGACATTATCCGGAGTGGGATTACAGCACGCAGAGTTATCGTCCCGACTGGGTGAGTGTGTACGAAGTGCTGCACCCGCCGGGCGATGCCGCCAAAATCGACAGGCTGTTGCAGAAACACGATGCGTTGGCCAAGCGGCTCAAGCGCCTGTTGGATTTGCTGAAGCCGCAACAGAAGGTGCGTATCCGCTATCAGGAAGAAGGTAGCGAACTCGATCTGGACGTCGCGCTGCGCTCCCTGATCGATTACAAGAGCGGCGCGGCACCGGATCCGCGCATCAACATGAGCCACAAGAATGACGGCCGCGATATCGCCGTCATGCTGCTGCTGGATTTGTCCGAGTCGCTGGGCGAGAAAGTGCCGGGCAGCGATCAGACCTTGCTGGAACTCAGCCAGGAGGCGGTGTCGCTGCTGGGTTGGGCGGTAGAGCAGTTGGGCGACAGCTTTGCCATTGCCGGTTTTCATTCGAACACGCGACATGAGGTGCGTTACCTGCACATCAAGGGTTACAGCGAGCCCTGGGGCGATACCGTGAAAAGCCGTCTGGCAGCCATGGATTCTGGCTATTCCACCCGCATGGGGGCAGCCATGCGCCATGCGGCGCATACCCTGTCCACGCGCCAAGCCGACAAGAAGCTGATGCTGATCCTGACCGACGGCGAGCCAGCGGACATCGACAGCAAGGATCCGCGCCTCCTGATCGAGGATGCGCGCAAGGCGGTCCAGGAACTGGACCAGCAAGGGATCTACAGTTATTGCATCAACCTCGATCCCAAGGCCGACGAATATGTGAGCGACATCTTCGGCAAGCAGTATACGGTGATCGACAACGTGCAGCGCCTGCCTGAAAAGCTCCCGCAACTTTTCATGGCGCTCACAAAGTGAGTGCCATGAAGCGGGGGCTAGCCTGTGCCCTGCGCAGGTTAAGCGCAGTGGCCGTAGCTAAAAGCAATGTCGCTAAGCGAGGGCCCTCACGAAGGGACCACTACAATCGCAACTTTCCTTGATGCGCGCGTCATAGGATAATTACGGCCTGACCAAAGGGGGAATGCTAAAGTGAAGCGAGTAACGGATCTCAGCCAGAAGATCATGAAGCAACTGGAAAATCTGGGGCTGATCGTTATCGCGCTCGCCACGGTGGTCGCTGCCGGGCAGGAAGTCGGGCATATCGTCATGTCCTACACCGTGACAGTGGGCGACCTGCTGCTGATGTTCATCTACCTCGAAGTGCTGTCCATGGTGCGCCATTACATCGCCACTGGCACCATGCCGGTGCGCTACCCGCTCTATATCGGTATCGTCGCCATGACGCGCCACATCGTCCTCGACATGAAGGACCTCGCACCCATGCAGGTGTTGGCCTTTTCCAGTGCGACCCTGATGCTGGCGCTGGCAATTCTGGTGGTGCGATATGGCCACGTGAAGTTCCCTTACCCGTCGGGCGATGACGGTTCGTTCAAGTCCAACCCCGATGCAATCCAGAAATGATAGGAAATCCCATGAGTCAACCGCTCCTGCAATCCAGTATCAAGAGCTTGCCGCTGATCAATCAGGGCAAGGTGCGCGACATTTACGACGTTGATGCGGACAAGATGCTGATTGTCACCACTGATCGCCTGTCCGCCTTTGACGTGATTCTGCCGACGCCTATAGCCGGCAAGGGCGCGGTGCTGACGCAGATCGCCAATTTCTGGTTCGACAAATTGCAGGGCATCATTCCCAACCACCTGACCGGCATCGCGCCGGAGTCGGTAGTAAGTGATGTCGCAGAACACACGCAGTTGGGTGAGCGGGCCATCGTCGTGAAAAAGCTCAAGCCCTTGCCGATCGAAGCCGTGGTGCGTGGCTATCTGGTGGGGTCCGGCTGGAAGGAGTACAAGCAGTCGGGCACGGTGTGCGGCATTGCCCTGCCGGCTGGCCTGCAAGAAGCCTCGAAGCTGCCGGAGCCGATCTTTACGCCGTCCACCAAGGCTGAACTTGGTGCGCATGACGAAAACATCACCTTCGAAAAAACCGTGGCACTGGTCGGTGCCGAATTGGCCGCCAAGGTGCGCGACACCGCTATTGCACTGTACAAGGCCGCGGCAGAATACGCGCTGACGCGTGGCATCATCATCGCCGATACTAAGTTCGAGTTTGGGCTGGACGCGGCGGGTACCTTGTACCTGATCGACGAGGCCTTGTCGCCCGATTCGTCACGCTTCTGGCCGGCAGGCCAATACAATGTGGGCAGCAACCCGCCTAGTTTCGACAAGCAGTACGTGCGTGACTGGCTGGAGGCCTCGGGCTGGAACAAGCAGTCGCCGGCGCCACAGTTGCCACCAGAAGTGGCCGCTGGTACCAGCGACAAGTACCGCGAGGCGCTGCGCTTGCTGACTGGGCGCGATATTTCCTTGTGATGCGAGGCGCGCTGCGGGAAATCGCGCGGCGCCTTAAGACGGAGTTCGCGGTTTATCGGCTGGTGCTCAAGCATCCGCACACGCCGTGGCTGGTCAGGGTATTGTTGGCATGGCAGTGGGTTATGTGCTGCTGCCGTTCGATCTGATCCCGGATTTCATTCCGGTGATCGGACCTCTGGATGACCTGATCATCGTGCCGGGCCTGGTTTATCTGGCCCTCAAGCTGATTCCCGACGAAGTAATGGCGGAGTGCCGCCGGAAAGTAGCTGAAACTCATGCGTGATATCGACAAACTGATTGCCGGATTCAAGCGCTTCCACGAAAACTATTTCGGGGGAGATCAGGAGTTGTTCGGCCGACTCAAGCAAGGGCAGAATCCCGGTGCGATGGTGATCGCCTGTTCGGATTCCCGTGTTGACCCCGCCATTTTGCTCGATGCGCAGCCGGGCGATTTGTTCATGGTGCGCAACGTGGCTAATCTGGTGCCGCCTTACGAGCGCGGTGCCGGTTTGCACGGGGTCAGTACTGCCCTGGAATTCGGCGTCTGCGTGTTGGGCGTGCAGCACCTGATCGTCCTTGGGCACAGCCAGTGCGGTGGGGTGCGTGCCTTGATGGAAGGCACTCAGGGGGATTTCATGGGCAACTGGGTCAACATTGCCGCCCGCGCCAAGCAGCGTGTGCTCGCCGAATTTCCGGCTGCCACTGCGCAGGAACAGTGCCATGCGTGTGAAGAGGCCTCCATTCTGGTCTCGCTCGAAAACCTGCTGACGTTCCCGTGGATACTGGAACGCGTCGAGCAGGGGAGCCTGACCTTGCACGGCTGGTATTTCGATATCGACAGTGGCAAGTTGGTGGCCTACGACGCGGCCTCTCACGCTTTCAAGCCGCTGATTTAGTGACGAACTGTCATATTTTTCACTTATAATTCAAAGTTTTCTCAAGACACAAAAGGATTTGCAACATGGCTTTCAACAATGTGCCGACCGGCAAGGATGTTCCTAACGATTTCAACGTCATCATCGAAATCCCGATGCAGGGCGACCCGGTCAAGTATGAAGTGGACAAGGAAAGCGGCGCCATTTTCGTCGACCGCTTCATGGGCACGGCCATGCAATATCCCTGCAACTACGGCTACATCCCGCACACCCTGTCGGAAGATGGCGACCCGGTCGATGTGCTGGTGATCACGCCGGTGCCGCTGATTCCGGGTGTCGTGGTGCGCTGCCGTCCGCTGGGCGTGCTGAAGATGACCGACGAAGCCGGTCCTGATGCCAAGGTGCTGGCCGTGCCGGTAGAAAAGGTCTGCGGTTTGTACGGCCATCTGGAAACCTATGAGAACGTTTCCGAGCGCCGCCTGAACATGATTTCCCACTTTTTCGAACACTACAAGGATCTGGACAAGGGCAAGTGGGTGAAGATCGACGGCTGGGCCGGTCTGGATGAAGCCAAGCAGGAAATCGTTTCTGGCGTTGTTCGTTTCAACGAAACCAAGGACAAGCCAGCGTTCTAAATTTGCGCAGGTTGCACGCTCCTCAAAACGCCGACTGTTGCCGGCGTTTTTGCATTCAGCGGCTTGCTTTCGTTGTGCCTGTTTATGGGGTAAGCTTGCTCGCGTAGTACTAGTCGTAGTCTTGGCATTAAAAAGTCATAAGAAGTCCCGTCAGCCTTGGTTTTTAGGGCTGGTTGATCATCTCGGGTGATCGCAGTTCAAGCTGTTGTAGTCGTGTAGGCGGGGGTATCCAGCCTTGCCTTTTATAACTGCTGTGAAGGGAGGGGTGTTCGATGGATCAAGCCTTGATACTGGCGCTGGGCTGTGCAGTGCTGGCGCTGTTCTACGGGGGTGTCACAATTGCATGGGTGCTGGCGCAACCTACCGGCAACGAGCACATGCGATCAATCGCGGCGGCCATTCAGGAAGGCGCTTCCGCGTATCTCAACCGGCAATACACCACAATCGGCATCGTCGGTGCCATCCTGTTTGCCGTGATCTGGGGCGCCCTCGGCAGCCTGACGGCGGTCGGGTTTGCCATCGGGGCGCTGCTTTCTGCTGCGGCCGGCTACATCGGCATGAATATCTCGGTGCGCGCCAATGTCCGCACTGCACAGGCGGCCCATGAGGGGATCAATGCTGCGCTGCAGGTGGCTTTTCGTGGCGGCGCCATCACCGGCATGCTGGTGGTCGGGCTGGGGTTGCTGGGCGTGACGGGCTACTACGCCTTTCTCTCCATGACCACGCCGGATGGCCAGTCGGTCAATCTTTCGCCCCTGGTCGGCTTGGCCTTTGGCAGTTCGCTGATTTCCGTCTTCGCCCGTCTGGGTGGCGGTATCTTCACCAAGGGGGCGGATGTGGGCGCCGATCTGGTCGGCAAGGTCGAGGCCGGCATCCCGGAGGACGATCCGCGCAACCCGGCCGTGATCGCCGACAACGTCGGTGACAATGTGGGGGACTGCGCCGGCATGGCCGCGGACCTGTTCGAAACCTACGCGGTCACCGTGATCGCCACCATGCTGCTGGGGCACTTGCTGATGCCAAGCGTGGCCGGGGCACTCACTTATCCGCTGGTGCTGGGCGGCGTTTCCATTGTTGCTTCGATCGTCGGCACCTATTTCGTCAAGGTGAACGAGGGCGGCGGCAAGATCATGAATGCGCTGTATCGCGGCCTGATCGTGTCTGGCGTCATCTCGGCCATTGCCTATTACCCGGTGACCACCTGGCTGATGAGCGGCCTGGAATACACCACCATGAATCTTTATCTGTGCACGCTGATCGGCCTCGCCGTGACGGCGGCCATGGTGGTGATCACCGAGTACTACACCGCAACGGAATATGCCCCGGTACGCCATGTGGCCAAATCGTCCGATACCGGCCACGCGACCAACATCATTGCCGGCTTGGGGATCTCGATGAAATCCACGGCGGCGCCGGTGCTGGTGATCTGCATGGGGATCCTGGGGGCGCATCATCTGGCGGGCTTGTATGGCATTGCGGTGGCAGCGACGGCCATGTTGTCCATGGCCGGGATCATCGTTGCGCTAGATGCCTACGGCCCCATTACCGACAACGCCGGCGGTATTGCGGAAATGGCCAAGCTGCCCAAAAAGATCCGCGACATTACCGATCCGCTGGATGCCGTTGGCAATACTACCAAGGCCGTGACCAAGGGCTATGCCATAGGCTCGGCCGGGCTGGCGGCGCTGGTGCTGTTTGCCGACTTTACGCATGCCCTGGGCGAACGGGGGATAGACACCACCTTCGATCTCTCCAACCACATGGTGATCGTCGGGTTGTTCATCGGCGGCATGATTCCTTACTTGTTTGGCGCCATGGCGATGGAGGCCGTCGGCCGTGCGGCCAGTTCTGTGGTGGTCGAGGTGCGCCGTCAGTTCAAGGAGATTCCCGGCATCATGGATCACACAGAGAAGCCGGATTATTCGCGCGCCGTGGACATGCTGACCAAGGCCGCCATCAAGGAAATGATCGTCCCATCATTACTGCCGGTGATGGTGCCTATTCTGGTCGGCAAGTTGCTGGGCGCACAGGCGCTGGGCGGGCTGCTGATCGGCACCATTGTCACCGGACTGTTCCTGGCGATCTCCATGACTGTGGGCGGCGGTGCGTGGGATAACGCCAAGAAGCATATCGAGGATGGGCATCATGGCGGCAAGGGTTCGGAGGCGCACAAGGCTTCCGTTACCGGCGATACGGTGGGCGACCCCTACAAGGATACGGCCGGTCCCGCGATCAACCCGTTGATCAAGATCATCAATATCGTGGCATTGCTGATCGTGCCGATGCTGTAGGGTCAGCCCCGAAAAGCCCGCGCGTGCAAGTCGGGCGGGCTTTCTTTACGGGGTGTTGACGGGCGCTACAGCATGCCCCAGAGCATTTTCAGGCCTAGCCCGTAGAGCAGCATCGCGAACCCTTTTTTGAGGACCGGTACTGGCAGGCTGTGGGCCAGCCTGGCGCCCCATGGGGCGGTGATCATGCTGGCGGCAGTGATGCCCGCAACCGCCGGCAGGTAGACGTATCCCATGCTGTATGGCGGCAGGTGGGCGGCTGCAAAGCCGGTGGCCATGTAACCCAAGGTCCCTGCGACCGCGATCGGGAAGCCAACGGCCGCAGACGTGGCCACCGCTTCGCGCATGTGGCAGCGGCAGCAAACCAGAAACGGCACGGTCAATGAACCGCCGCCAATGCCGACCAGACTGGAGAACACGCCGATCACGCTGCCGGCCATCCAAAGCAGTCTTGAGGACGGCAGTTCCCGGCTGGGTGGCGGGCAGTAGTTCATCAGCATCTGGGTGCCGACGTAAAACACGAATATCACGAACACGACCTTGAGGCTGCCTGTGTGCATGCGGGCAGCGAGCCAGGCGCCGAATAGCGTCCCGATGACAATGCCGGGTGAAATGTGGCGTACCAAATGCCAGTTGACCTTGCCGTGGCCGTGATGCGCCTTTGCCGATGCCCATGAGGTAAAGATGATGGTGGCCAGGGATGTTCCTAGCGCGACATGCATGACCTGGTCGGGGGGGACGTGATTTTGCGGGAGCAGGACCAGCAGGATGGGGACGATTACGGTACCGCCGCCTATCCCAAGCAAGCCGGAGAGGACACCGGTGAGGGCGCCTGTGATGAGAAAAAGCAAAAACTCCAGCATGTTCAGGTCTTTTTCGATAGATGTTGCAAGGCGGTACGCAGCGGTGAATCGGGCAGGCTTTCAGCCAGGGCCGACAGGCTGGACGCGGCGCTGGAACTGAGTCTGCGCGAGGTTTTTTTGGGTGGGCGGGCGGTAGATTTGACTTGCACTTCAACGCGAATTGAAGTAACTTCTAGCCCCTTGATTTGCAAGTTTTTTAGCAGGGTTGGAGCGAGCAGTTTGAGCTTGGCGGCGACCGCGCCGTTATCGGCAAAGACGGTAATTCGTCGATGATTTAGCCCGCCCGCCCGCGTGAATTCCTGCAGGGGTTGCGGTACCACGCTGCCCCATATTTTTTGCAGCTCGGTCAGGCCGCCCGCATGGTCGACCAGAGCCTGGAGCTCGGTGTTTTGTTTGAAGAGCGCTCGTATGCGCTGCATGCCGGGGTCTCCGAATAAAGGGGAAATGCGTGAACATCATTTTCGTGTCCAACAACATGGCCAAGGCCAAGACGCTGACGCTATGGCAGGCCGGGCTGATGCTGGTGGGGCTGATGCTGACCGCGTCATTGCTGACTGCGGCCCTCATTCTGCCACAAGCGGACAGTGCGCACCAAGGCGTTGGCAATCTGTTGCCGATGCGCCTGCTGCAGGCCGTGCGTACCAATTCGCAGCAGCACATCGATGCGTTGGCCCTGCAACTGGGCCAGTTGCAGGCCCGGGTGATGCGTCTGGATGCCCTGAGCGAACGCCTGGCAGAGCTGGCGGGCGTCAAGGACAAGGACATCAAGGCAAGCCAGGTGCCGGGGCAGGGCGGTCCGATGTTGCAAGACCGCAGCCTGACGGCAGACGAAATCAGTCAACAGATCGAGGCGCTGACGCGGCAGCTGGAGGAGCGCAGCGACCGCCTAGGTGTGCTGGAAGCCATGCTGCTGCAGCAAAACCTGAAAAAGAACACCCTTCCTTCAGGCAGTCCGGTCAACGTCGGTTATAACTCGTCCAGTTTTGGCTGGCGCGTAGATCCGTTCACCGGGCGTGAGGCCATGCATGAAGGCCTGGATTTCATGGCAGAAGTCGGTACGCCGATTTACGCTGCGGCAGGCGGCATTGTGGCGCAGGCTGAAAGCACGCCGGATTATGGTAATATCGTGAAAATTGACCATGGCTCCGGCTTGGAAACGCGATACGCTCACACCTCGCGCATGCTGGTCAAGCCGGGCGACCGGGTGGAAAAAGGCCAGCTGATAGCCGAGGTCGGCAATACTGGGCGCTCCACTGGCGCGCATTTGCATTTTGAAGTGCGGCTGAATGGTGTCGCACTGGACCCAAGAAAATACCTGCAGGCCTCCAGAGGTTGAGGTCTGCATAAGAAGCCTTTAATTCAACAAGATTTATTCATTTCATCAGAAAGTTCCGCCCAGGCGGAAAGTTGACCTCCCTCTATGTTATCCACGGTAATCAAGAAAATTTTCGGCAGCCGTAATGAGCGCCTGATCAAACAGTATTCCCAGACGGTGCGTACGATCAACGCGCTGGAACCGGCGATGCAAGCGCTGAACGACGAGCAGCTGCGGGCCAAGACCGAAGAGTTCAAGCAGCGCTATCAGCAGGGCGAGTCGCTGGATAAGCTCCTGCCGGAAGCTTTTGCGGTGGTGCGCGAAGGTGGTCGCCGCGCCTTGGGGATGCGTCACTTCGATGTGCAGCTGATCGGCGGCATGGTGCTGCATTACGGCAAGATCGCCGAAATGCGCACGGGCGAAGGTAAGACGCTGGTGGCCACGCTGCCGGTGTACCTGAACGCGATCGCCGGCAAGGGCGTGCACGTGGTGACGGTCAACGATTACCTGGCGAGTCGCGACGCGCACTGGATGGGCAAGTTGTATAACTTCCTTGGTCTAAGCTACGGCATCAATCTGTCGCAGATGCCGCACGAAGAAAAGCAAAAGGCCTATGCCGCCGACATTACTTACGGAACCAACAACGAATACGGGTTTGACTACCTGCGCGATAACATGGTCTACACGGCCGAAGAGCGCGTGCAGCGCACCCTCAATTTTGCCGTCGTGGATGAAGTTGACTCGATCCTGATCGACGAAGCGCGTACGCCGCTTATCATTTCCGGTCAGGCCGAAGACAGCGTCCAGCTATACACGGCGATCAACGCCGTTGCGCTCAAACTGACCCGTCAGCAGGAAGAAGAAGGCGCGGGCGACTACTGGGTGGATGAGAAATCCCAGCAGGTGCTGATGTCGGAAGCCGGTCATGAACATGCCGAGGCGCTACTGATGGAAGCCGGCATGCTGGCAGGCACTAATCTCTACGATGCGGCCAACATCAGCCTGGTCCATCATCTGTATGCCGCGCTGCGTGCGCAGTCCCTGTTCCACCGCGATCAGCATTACGTGGTAAAAGATGACGAAATCGTCATCGTGGACGAGTTTACAGGCCGCATGATGTCCGGCCGCCGCTGGTCCGATGGCCTACACCAGGCAGTGGAGGCCAAGGAAGGCGTGCCGATCCAGAAGGAAAACCAGACGCTGGCGTCGATTACCTTCCAGAACTACTTCCGCATGTACGGCAAGCTGGGCGGCATGACCGGCACCGCCGATACCGAGGCCTTTGAATTCAACCAGATTTACAGCCTTGAAACCGTGGTTATCCCCACCAACAACGCCATGGTGCGCAAGGACATGATGGACAAGGTCTATCGGACCGCCGGCGAGAAGTACCACGCGGTGATCGACGATATCAAGGAATGCCAGAAACGCGGGCAGCCGGTACTGGTCGGGACCACGTCCATCGAAAACTCCGAACTGATTTCCGCGCTGCTGGACAAGGCGAATTTGCCCCATCAGGTGCTGAATGCCAAGCAGCATGAGCGCGAAGCGCACATTATTGCGCAGGCTGGTCGTCCCAACATGATCACCATCGCGACCAACATGGCCGGTCGCGGGACCGACATCGTGCTGGGTGGTAGCACCGAGGCGGACGTGCTGGCGGTGGAGGCAGACGAAAGTCTGTCCGAAGAACAGAAGGCCGCGCGCATCGCGACGATCAAGGCGGACTGGCTGAAGGTGCACGAAGCCGTTCTGGCTTCGGGCGGTCTGCATATTATCGGGACCGAGCGCCATGAGTCGCGTCGCGTCGACAACCAGCTGCGCGGTCGTGCCGGCCGTCAGGGGGATCATGGATCCAGCCGTTTCTACCTGTCGCTGGATGACCAGCTGTTGCGCATTTTTGCCTCCGACCGCGTTGCTGCGATCATGGAGCGCCTGAAGATGCCGGAAGGCGAAGCGATCGAGCATCCCTGGGTGACGCGTGCGATTGAAAACGCCCAGCGCAAGGTGGAAGGCCGCAACTTCGATATTCGCAAGCAATTGCTTGAGTACGACGATGTTGCCAACGACCAGCGCAAGGTGATCTACCAACAGCGTAATGAGTTGCTGGAGGCAAGCGACATTGCTGACACCATTGTGGCTATGCGCAACGACGTGATCACGGACATTATGGCGCTGCATATTCCGCCAGAAAGCTTGGAAGAGCAGTGGGATGTGCCTGGGCTGGAAAAATCCCTACAAGCTGAAATCGGCCTGCAGTTGCCGATCCAGCAGTGGCTGGAACAGGATTCCAACCTGCACGAAGAAACCCTGCGTGAGCGCGTCATCGCCGCCGCGGCTGATGCGTATGCCGTGAAGGTGGAGCAGGCGACGGAAGGCATCATGCGCCAGTTCGAGCGTTCCGTTATGCTGCAAAGCCTCGATACGCACTGGCGCGAGCATCTGGGTGCGCTGGATCACCTGCGTCAGGGCATCCATCTGCGTTCTTACGCACAGAAAAATCCGAAGCAGGAATACAAGCGTGAAGCGTTTGAACTGTTTGCCAGCCTGCTTGATACGGTCAAACGTGAAGTGACGCAGATCACCATGATGATCCAGGTGAAAACGGAAGCGGATGTGGAAGCGGTGGAAAAGCCCGCCGAACTGGAAAACGTGCGCTATCAGCACGCAGACTATGACGAGGCTTTGGCGAGCGAAGAAGGTCAGGCTGCCGAGTCCGAGACCTTCGAACGTGCTGGCGCAAAAATTGGCCGTAACGACCCTTGCCCCTGCGGTTCGGGCAAGAAGTACAAGCAGTGCCACGGTAAGCTGGTCTGACACATGGCGGTTCAGTCTCCTTGTATCGGGATTTGCCGAGTCAACATTAAGTCCGGTCAGTGCGAAGGATGCTGGCGTACGGTGGAAGAAATCACGTCCTGGACCCAGATGGCCGACGGCCAGCGCCAGCAACTGGTGCTGGTGTTGGAACAGCGGCAGGTGGAATCTTCCAGCTTTGATTGAAGCCTGGATGGATGGCTGCGGGACTGAAATGAAAAATGCCGGGATATTCCCCGGCATTTTTTTGGCTGTCGTCTTTTGGGCTATCGTCCCCAGCGCAAGGCTGCGGTATGTACGGGCGCATCCCAGTGCTGCCTGATTTCTTCATCCAGCACGCACACAGTGATCGAGGCCCCTGCCATCTCCAGCGACGTCGTGTAGTCGCCCACTAGGGATCGCGTGATGTTCAAACCCTGTGCTTCCAGCAGTTTCGCGGCAGCATTGTAGAGGACGTAGAGTTCCATCAACGGAGTGCCGGTGAAGCCGTTCACCATCAGCAGGACCTCGCTGCCACGGGCAGGCTTCAGGTCCTCCAGAATGGTCGACACCAAGTCGGCGACAATGGCGTCTGCACTGCGCATAGCTTCGCGGCGGCGTCCGGGTTCGCCATGGATGCCGACCCCCATTTCCAGTTCGTGTTGTGCCAGCTCGAACGTGGGGCGTCCCGCGGCCGGTACTGTGCAGCTACTGAGCGCGACGCCCATGGATGCGGTATGTCGGTTGACCTTGTCCCCGAGCACCTTGCAGGCAGCCAAGTCGGCGCCGGTTTCAGCCAGGCTGCCCACGCATTTCTCGACGATGACGGTACCGGCAACGCCGCGTCGGCCCGTGGTGTAGGTGGAGTTTTCCACCGCGACGTCGTCGCTGGTGATGACCGTGGCATTTTCAAACGGTAGCATTTCGGCCGCCATTTCAAAGTTCATGATGTCACCGGCGTAGTTCTTGACGATGAACAGGACACCTCTGCCATTCTCCACGGCCTCGGCCGCCGCCATCATCTGGTCTGGCGTGGGGGATGTGAACACGTGGCCGGGACAGGCGGCATCCAGCATGCCGTAGCCGATGAAGCCGGTATGCAGCGGTTCATGGCCGGAACCGCCGCCTGAAATCAGCGCTACCTTGTTTTGCGGCTTTTGTGCGCGCGTCAGGTAGTTGGGCTCAAGATGCAGCTTGACCAGGTCACGGTGTGCTGCCGCGAAGCCTGACAGGCTATCGACCAGCAGGTCGTCGATGTGGTTGATGAATTTTTTCATGGGCTGTCCTCTATCGACCTGCGGCCAAGTCGCAAATGGTGGCAATGATGACCTGACTGGTTTTTGCGCCGGGGTCGATGTGGCCGATCGCGCGCTCACCGAGAAACGCGGCACGCCCCTTGGTGGCGATCAGGTCGCGCGTGGCCAGCATGCCCTGTTCGGCTTCACGCTTGAGCACCTCGAACATGGCGTGACGTTCGTAGCCTTCGGCGGCTAGCCGCGTGAAGGTGTGCGAGACCGGGATCAGGACGTCCAGCATAGTTTTTTCGCCGATATCGGCCTTGCCACGCATTTTGATGGCATCGACCCCCGCGGCAAAAGCCGCTGCTGTTTCAGGCATGGTGTCGCCTTGGTCCTTGGCGACCTTGGCCATGGCGATGAAGAAGCTGCCGATCAACGGCCCGGAGGCTCCACCGATGGTGGACAGCAGCTTCATGCCGATTTTTTGCAATACGACATTGGGTGGTAGCGGCGCAAGTTCTTCACGTATGGCGATGATGATGGCGCAGCCGCGCTTGATGTTGATGAAATGATCGCCATCGCCGATTTCGCGGTCGAGCGACTCGATTTCGCTTTCGTGCTCCAGAATTGCCGTATTTACGGCCTCGGCAGCTTGTAGAATGAAGTCGGTGTTCATGAGATTCTCGTACGCGGGATTACTTGATGCAGACGGACCGCACCTGCTTGATGTCTGTAATGCCTTTCAGCACCTTCTCGATACCGTCCTGCTTCAGGGTGCGCATGCCGTCTTCCAGTGCAGTCGCTAGCATGGTCGAGACGCGGGCGCGATCCTGGATGTTGCGTTTGAGCGCCTCGGTCCCCTCCATCAGTTCGTAAAGCCCGATCCGGCCCTTGTAACCGGTTTTGTCGCACTTTTTGCAGCCCACGGGTTTGTACAGCGTGAAGCGGCCTTCGGCATTCGCGAAGCTGGACACCCACTCCTGATAAATGGCCTGCCTGGCCGCTTGCGGATCCTTTTTCCAGGCGTCGGTATGGCTCATGTCCTGACAGTACTCCTGCAGCAGCAGCTGCATTTCGTCCATGGCCGGAGTGTAGGCCTGCTTGCAATCACACAGTTTCTTGGCCAGGCGCTGCGCCAGTACGCCCAGCAGCGCATCGGCAAAATTGAATGGGTCCATGCCCATGTCGAGCAGCCGCACGACTGATTCCGGTGCACTGTTGGTATGCAAGGTCGTCATCACCAGGTGACCTGTCAGCGAGGCTTCGATGCCGATGGAGACGGTTTCATGGTCGCGCATTTCCCCGACCATGATGACGTCCGGGTCGGCCCGCAAGAAGGCGCGCATTGCCGCTGCGAAATCCATGCCGGCCTTGGGATTCATCTGGACCTGGCGCAAGCCCCGCTGGGTGATTTCCACTGGATCTTCTGCGGTCCAGATTTTGGTTTCTGCATTGTTGATCTCGGCTAGTGCAGAATGCAGCGTGGTCGTTTTGCCGGAGCCGGTGGGGCCGCACACAAAAAACAGGCCATATGGCATGTTGATGATTTTTTTGAGTTTTTCCTCGTTTCTTGGGCTGAGACCCAGCTTTTCGAGCGGAATAGGATCGCCGCCCGCCAAGATGCGCATCACGATATCTTCCAGGCCGCCAGCTGTTGGGATGGTGGCGACGCGCAACTCGATATCCAGTGGGCCGAATTTCTTGAACTTGATCTTGCCGTCCTGCGGTTTGCGCTTTTCAGAGATGTCGAGGTCGCACATGATTTTGATGCGCGAAGCGATCGCGTTTCGATAGGCCGGTGGAATGCTGGTGTAGTTCACCAGCGTACCGTCCTTTCTGAAACGCACCTCGGTTTTTCCGCGGTCGGGGTAGGGCTCGATGTGGATATCGGAAGCGCCCTGGTTGTAAGCCTCGACGATGATGCGGTTGACCAGCTTGACCAGCTCGTTATCCTGCGCCTGAACCTGGTTGACGGCCTTGACCTCTTCATCCTCATCATCTGAGCGGGCGATTTCATTCATGCCGTAGAACAGGTCCACGGTATTGAGGAAGTCACGTTTCAGACACACCTTGTAGGTGATCTTGGTGCGCTTGGGGAACGCCTGGTTGACGACGTGGGAACTACGTACGCTTTCCGGTTCCGGCGTCAGGATGATGAGGCCTTCTTCATCGGACTCATCCAAAGGCAACCATTCGTTGGCCAGCACGTATTCCTGCGTCACGCTGCGTTGCAAGGTAACTGGCTGCACCCAGCTGGATGAGTACGGTTCGAACGCGACGCCGAAGAAGCTGGCGTAAGCCTGCCCGATGTCATTCGGGTCGATGTGACGTTCTTCGATCAGGTAGGTTTCGAGGTCGATGTTTTTGCCTCGGGCTGCCCGGAAGGCCTGTTCCATCTCATGGACGGAGAGCATGCCTTGCGCGATCAGGGGCCAGTAGCGTGTCTTGGCCAATCCACGCGGTGCGCGGCGGGGGTTGAAGGCAATGCCCATCGACTTGCTGATTTCTGCCGTCGCGTTGACGTAGTCGTCGGGGAAGGGCAGCCGATTCAAGGTGTTGAGGGCCTCGATCACCGCCATCAGGCGCTTGCCGTCCGGGCTTAGTGCCGGGAATGCGAGCACCTGACGGGTATGGAAGCCGGTCTGTTTGTCGACGGCCTGGAGAAAACGCAGATTAGGGTCGACCTGCCGCAGTTCCAGTGTGTCGTAGGCGTCGCGTATATTCAGCACTTTCCGGTGCTGGGCGACGTAGCCGGCAATGCTTTTCGGCCCGATTGGAATTCTCAGCCGTTGTGAGGCGTTGAGGTGGGTGGCGACTCTGGAGACGATGCTGGTGCCGTCGCTGTCCGGGATGAAGATGGTGATTCGCTCCGCCTCAAATAGCGCGCGCAGACTTTCGCTCACCTCAAAGATGATGTCGTCGATGTGGCGCGCCTCGTGGATGCTTTTCAGGATCTTTTGCAGGCGTTCTGCAAAAGGCATGCGATTGGCGGTAACGGGGCCTTGCTGGCTTGGAATCATGATTTTCTTGTTGGACGGCGGTTCAGGACGAAAACTATCACGTTATTTCCGTCATGGGAATACATGATTGCGCAGAACATGAATATCGGTGAGTTGCGGTAAAATTGTGGCAACTCAACTTATTCTTGGAATGCATCATGCCTGTGAATCTCGTTTCCCCTGAAGCTCATGACTTATTGCCCGTGGCAGGCGTCCAGCTTGGTTACGCCGAGGCCAATATCCGCAAGCCCAACCGCAAGGATCTGCTGGTGATGACACTGGCACCTGGCAGCCGGGTAGCGGGTGTGTTTACGCTGAATCGTTTCTGTGCCGCGCCTGTGACCCTGTGCAAGGCCCATCTTGCGACAGGCAACGACATACGTGCGCTGGTTGTGAATACCGGAAATGCCAACGCCGGCACTGGCGAAGACGGCATGCTGCGTGCCCGCCGCACCTGTGAGGCGTTGGCAGGCTTGCTTAACTGTGCCGACGATCAGGTGCTGCCGTTCTCGACTGGGGTCATCATGGAGCCGTTGCCAGTCGATCGCGTGGTTGCCGGTTTGCCGGCCTGTGTTGCCGACCTTAAGGAGGACAACTGGCTGAATGCCGCGCAGGCGATCATGACGACCGATATCGTGGCCAAGGGGGCTTCTCGCCAATGCCAGGTCGGCGGCAAGACCGTGACGGTCACCGGCATCGCCAAGGGGTCCGGCATGATTCACCCCAACATGGCGACCATGCTGGGCTATGTTGCGACCGATGCGGCAGTTTCCCAGTCCACATTGGAGGCCATGATTCATTACGCGGTCAACCGCTCCTTCAACTGCATTACGGTCGATGGCGATACCTCGACCAACGACTCGCTGGTGCTGGTGGCCACAGGCAAGAGCGGCGCGGCAGAGATCAGCGATCCGCATGGCGCAGATTACCTGGCGTTGCGCAATGCGGTGACGGAAGTCGCCATGCACCTGGCGCAGGCCATCGTGCGCGATGGCGAAGGGGCGACCAAGTTCATGACCATCAAGATCGAAGGCGGGCGTGACGAGGCCGAGTGCCGTAAGATCGGTTATGCCATCGCCCACTCGCCGCTGATCAAGACCGCGTTTTTCGCCTCCGATCCTAATCTTGGACGCATCCTGGCCGCCATTGGCTATGCTGGCGTGGCCGATCTCGACGTCAACCTGATTCAGCTTTATCTGGGCGAAGTGCTGGTGGCTGAAAATGGCGGGCGTGCAGCGAGCTATCAGGAAGCGGAAGGCCAGCGCGTGATGAAGGAAGCGGAAATCACCGTGCGCGTGTTGCTTGGCCGCGGCAGTGCAGACGCCACGGTATGGACCTGCGACTTCTCCTATGACTATGTGAAAATCAACGCGGATTACCGCACCTGATGGAAAGCCTACTCAAGCGCGCCGAGGTTCTGCTGCATCGGCTGGAGGCCTTGCTGCCGCCTGCCCCAGTCGAACCGGACTGGACGGCGCACGCCTTTCGCTGGCGCCGCCAACAGGGCCGCGGACAACTGCAGGCGGTGCGTCAGCCCCATCACATCGGCTTGAATGACCTGCGCGATGTCGATGCGCAAAAGGAAACTCTGGAGCGCAATACGCGCCAGTTCCTGCAAGGCCTGCCTGCCAACAACGTATTGCTGACCGGTGCGCGGGGTACAGGCAAGTCCTCACTCGTGAAGGCGCTGATGACCGAATTTGCAGCCGAGGGGCTGCGATTGGTCGAAGTTGACAAGGTCGATCTTGTGGATCTGATGGAGATCGCCGATCTGCTGCGAGGCCGTCGCGAGCGCTTTATTATCTTTTGTGACGATCTGTCGTTTGATGCCGACGAGCCCGGCTACAAGGCGCTCAAGGTTGCCCTGGACGGCTCGGTGGTGGCCGCCGCCGACAACATGTTGATCTATGCGACCTCCAACCGGCGCCACCTGATGCCGGAGTTTATGTCGGAAAATCTGGAAACGAAATATGTGGGCGATGAGATCCGACCTGGTGAAACCATAGAAGAAAAAATCTCGTTGTCAGAGCGCTTTGGTTTGTGGCTGTCGTTTTATCCGTTCGATCAGGAAGCGTATCTGAATATCGTGCGTCACTGGTTGCGCAGTTTCGGTATTACCCGATTCACCCCGCAAGCACGTCGTGCTGCCTTGCAATTCGCCCTGGGCCGGGGGTCGCGGAGCGGTCGTGTTGCCTGGCAGTTTGCCCGTGACTGGGCTGGGCAGCAGGGTCTACGTGGCTGAGGTGGTCGAAGCGGCCGTTGCCGTGATTCTGCGCGAAGACGGGCAAGTCCTGCTGGGCCAGCGCCCTGAGGGCAAGCCTTGGGCCGGCTGGTGGGAATTTCCGGGCGGCAAGATCGAAGCCGGTGAGACGTCATTCGACGCCCTGCAGCGCGAGCTGCATGAGGAGTTGGGGATAGAAGCCGTCGACGCCTATCCGTGGGTGACCCGTACCTTTGCCTACCCCGAGCGCACGGTCTTGTTGCGATTTTTTACCGTGCGCAAGTGGCGTGGCGAACCGCATGGTCGCGAGAATCAACTGCTTTCATGGCAGGCGCCTGCTGCGGTGACGGTGGGGCCCTTGCTTCCTGCCAACGTGCCCATTCTTGGGGCACTGCAGTTGCCGAGCGTCTACGCCATCAGCAATCTGGCGGAAATGGGCGAGGCGAAGTTCTTAACCGCGCTGGAAAAAGCCCTCAGTCAAGGACTGCGCTTGATTCAGGTGCGGGAAAAACACCTCGAATTGCCTGCACTTGAGCATTTTGCGAAACGCGTAATCGCGCTTTGCCAGCCCCATGGTGCACGGGTCATGTTGAATGCGTCACCGGAAGTGGCGCTAGCGGTAGGTGCGGACGGTGTGCATCTGAATGCCGCTCGGTTAATGGCGCTGCAAGAGAAACCTGCAGCCCTGTTATGTGCCGCGTCTTGCCACGATGCGGCAGAGTTGGCCTGGGCCGCCAGCATGGCGCTGGATTTCGTGCTGCTTTCGCCGGTCATGCCGACCCTGAGCCACCCTGAAACGCCCCCGCTGGGCTGGGCCGGCTTTGCTGCCTTGGCACATGAATATCCATTGCCTGTTTACGCGCTGGGCGGTTTGCAATCACAAGACATGCTGGCCGCATGGCAGCATGGAGCGCATGGGGTCGCCATGCAACGGGCGGTCTGGCCAGCATGACGCCCCGCCGCATCTGGGGTTGGGTCGCGCTGGCCGCCAGCCTGGTGTTGTTGCTGGGCGGTGCGGCGCTCCTGTACATCGGGCTGGTGCAGACTACGCCGACTAAAGCGGCGGTCGATGTGCCTTGCGCTGATGTTGTGGCCGGCTGTGTGGTGCCGGAGGGCACGGTGCGCATCGCTTTTGATCGGCAGCCAACCGCAATGAAGCCGTTCCGGCTGCGCGTTGAAGTGGCGAATGCGCGTGAAGTTCACGCCGGATTCGCGATGCGCGGCATGCAGATGGGGTTCAATCGCTATCGATTATTGACTGGAATGCCGGGCGTCTGGCAGGCCGACATCACACTGCCGGTGTGTACCAATGGGCGCGGCGACTGGGTCATGACGCTGGAGATCGATGGCAGGCTATATCAGCTGCCGTTCGAGAGCGCTTAGTCGTCGGATACCCGGATGGGCAGGCGCACTTTTTGTGCGTGCGTGTTGCCGGCCTTGTCCTTGAGACTTAAGGTGATCGTCAATGCTTCACCGACTTCCAGGGGTTTTTTCAGGTCGAACAGCATCAGGTGAAATCCGCCTGGCGCCAGATCGACCACCTTGCCTGCAGGCAAGGGCAGGGATTCCATCATGCGCATTTCCATCACCCCTTTGTTCATCGACATCTGATGAATCTCGATGCTTTCGGCGGCGGGGCTGGAGATAGCAGTGAGCGTGGTGTCGACCGGGCTCTTCAGGGACATGTAGGCGGCACCGACTTCCTGGCCGGGTGCTGTTGCGCGCGCCCAAGCATGGCTGATGCTAACCGGTTCAGCAGTCATGCCGGTTAACGGCACGAATAAAAGCATCAGGCATGCGAACAGTCTGTGACCCATACGGCTACTCCTCGTCGAGAGGCGCTTCCTTGGGCTGCGTTTCCGGGATGCGGTAGCTCTCGCTCGCCCATTGGCCGAGATCAATCAGTTTGCAGCGTTTTGAACAGAAGGGCCGGTAAGGGTTCTCTGGGTCGTATTCGGCGCGTCCGCTACAGGTGGGGCACGTGACCAGGCGCTTTTTTACAGATTGCACAGCGTGAGTTCGAAAGCGACGTCCGTGTCGCACTGGCGCGGTTTTTGCGCCGGCTCCAGTACGTTGAAGCGGATATTGATGGCGTATTTGTTGGCGCTGACTTCCGGGAAGCAGCCGAGGCTGTCATCTACCGAGACGCGTAGCATTTGGGCCGGTTTCGCGCCGCCCAACATTTGCTGGTAGGCGCCCTGCGAGGCCAGGAGTTTGGTGGCAACCCCGCTGCCGCGCAGGATGTGCAGAATAATGCGCAGGCCGTCGTACAAGGGCATCAGCGGCGCCAGCCAGCCTTCGAGATCCTGCTTGCGCTGGGCGGGTGCAAGGGCCAGCCAGTAGTGGTAGGAGGGAACGTCGAATTCGCACACGCCACCTGGGATGCCGGCACGTTGCTTGATGCCCATCAGCCATTCATTGTCGCGCAGCGACTGGCCTATCTTGCCGGTGTTCTGGCGTAGCAGGCGCGCGGTCTTTTCGATTTCCTCAATGACTTCGTTGAGGATGTTTTCAGCAATCGAGGGGTTGCCGCGCAGGCTTTCCATGACGATCTTCTGGCGATCGAGTTCCTGCAGCAGGTCGGTCTTGAGCTCGGCGCGGTCAATGACGTCGAGGATCTGGAAAATACCGATCAGCGTCGTGTGGTGGTTGAACTCGTGGTCGCCACGCAGGTAATGCTGCGTTTTGACGAACAGGTCTTCCAGACGCAGCAGTGTGCGTATGCGTTCGTTGAATGGATAGTCGTAACTGGACACTGAGGGACCGCGTAGTATCACCACATTAGAGTTGTCGCGGATTATGAAATTGATTGGCTAACTATGCAAGTCTTAATGTATTTTTCATGTTGGGCCAGCACCTGCTGACGGAGGTTTTCCAGGGTGCCGTTGTTTACGATCACATCGTCCGCAAGCGCAAGGCGTTGATCTCTCGGCAATTGCGCCTTCATGATGGCGCTGACGTCCTGTGCCTGCAGATTGCTGCGGGCCATGGCGCGTTCAAGCTGCTGTGACTCGTCGCAATCGATGACCAGGCTGCGGCCCATCAAGTCACGGTAGCCTTGCGCCTCGAACAGGAGCGGGACGACCAGTATCTGGTACTGGGCGCCTGCCTGTTGAGCGAGGAGCTGGGTGGCCTGCGCCCGGATGCCGGGGTGCAGCAGAGCTTCGAGTTGCCTGCGCATTTCCGGATGAGTAAAAATGCGCTCCCGCAGGGCTGCGCGGTTAAGTGTGCCATCCTGAAAGAGCGTGTCCTGGCCGAAGAGGGCTGCGATTTCCTGCAGGGCGGGCTGGCCGGCAGCCGTCAGCGCGTGGGCGATGACGTCTGTGTCGACCACGGGGACGCCCAGTTCGGCAAATATGCGTGCGGCTTCGCTCTTGCCGCTGCCGATGCCGCCGGTCAGGCCAACGATCACGATCTAGTAGCCCGGCAGGTAGAATCGGGTCAGCTGTGGACCCCAGAATAATGCCGCAATGCCACCGAGCGCCAGATAAGGGCCGAAGGGGATGGGCACATTACGGCCGTGGCGCGCAATCACGATCAGGCCGATGCCGATGATGGAGCCGACCAGCGACGAAAGCAGGATGACGGCAGGTAACATTTGCCAGCCGAACCATGCGCCAATGGCCGCCAGCAATTTGAAGTCGCCATACCCCATGCCCTCCTTGCCGGTGGCCAGCTTGAACAGCCAGTAGATCGACCACAGCGCCAGATATCCGGTGGCCGCGCCGATGACGGCCGAGTGCAAATTGGTAAATGCGCCGCCTGCGTTGACGATCAGCCCGGCCCAGAGCAAGGGCAGGGTAATGTCATCCGGCAGCAAAAAGGTGTCGAAGTCGATAAAGGTCAGCGCGATCAGGGCAAAGGTGAAAAGCAGCGCCGCGATGGCCATGCCGCCCAAACCGAACTGCCAGGCCACGAGGCCGCTCAGCGCGCCGGTCAGCGCCTCGACCAGCGGGTAGCGGGCGCTAATGGGGGCCTTGCAGGCTGCGCACTTGCCGCCAAGTGCCAGATAGCTGATGACCGGGATGTTTTCCATGGCCGTGATTTGATGGCCACAGTTCGGGCAGGCGGAGCGCGGTACCACTAGGTTGTATTTAGGGGGTGGCAGGATTTCTTCACACCTGGATTCGGCGATCTGGCGTTTCCACTCGGCCTCCATCATTTTCGGCAAGCGATGGATCACGACGTTCAGGAAACTGCCCACCAGCAGTCCGAACAGTGTGGTCGTCGTGATAAAAAACCAGGGCTGGTCGTGCATGAGTTCAAACAGAGCGGTCATCGGGGTCTTTGGATCTGGCGAAAAATTGAGAGTGATCATCCCATCCTTGAATTGGGATGGCAAGGCGAGTGCGAGCTTGAATTTCTCAATTCCGTCATCATATAACCGATAACGAGGTTAAGTGGATGAGCAGGAGTGTCGACATGTGCGAGGTGATCGCCAGTTCCGATTTTGATTTCTCGATTGTCTGCCATGCAGAAGTCGATATGCCGCAATGGCTGAAGCAGCTGACCGGTAAATCCGGCTGGCAGTTATGCGGTGAGGAGGCGGCTGAGATGTGCGATGCCTATTCATTCCGTCGCGGCCAAGAGGAGGCGCAGGTGGTGTTGTTTCACACGGGGCATGCGACCGTCGATGTCGGAGAAATCACGCTTTACGACGGGAGCGTGCTGACGATCCCGGGGTGCGTGCGCCGGCAATATTACAACGCGGATAGCGGCGAACCTATTACGGTGAATTAGGCTGGTCGGCATAGATACACCGTTGCTTTCTGTGACCTGATTTCACTCCCGCCGTGAGGAAGCTTGCTGCATTTGATTGAGACAAATTTAAACCATAGTGTGGTTATAATGCGGTTTCACCTAAGTTATAGTCCAGATCATGAAGCATACAAAACTTCTCATTGCCCTCGTTGCGTCATTGCTCCCCGTTGGATTGGCAAATGCCGAGCCATACGCAGGCCTTTCTCTGGGCTGGACTTTTAATCAGAAATTGTCAGGGATTAAAGGCGATGAGAATTTGAATTACCCCAATGCGATTAGTACGGTGGATGGCACTTACTATCCCGGTACATCGTATTCTGATATTAAGTTGAAAGATGCGTTGCAAGGGGGCATTAAGGCAGGCTATTACTTCGACACCATGCCGAATCTGGGGGTTGAAGTTGAAGGTAATTATTCGCAGCCCAACATGAAGGCACAAAACGTAACCCTGACCAATCCAAGTGGAACTGGGCCGGCTGCCGGTGTGGGGATAGGCAATGCCATTAGTTTGAACACGGCATCTTCAGTGTTATCCGGAGATGGAAATTCAGCTACGGAAGCTCAGCTGTCGGCAAAAGCGCAGTTGCTCCAGTTTAACTTCAATGCCATGTATCGCTACCGAGGCTTTAAGGAATTTACGCCTTATGTTGGCATCGGCCCTTCAGTCAACATCATCAGGTTAACGGGTACCGGTGAATCAGGCCACTTTGTTAATCCGACCGATCCAACAGGGGCCAATATCTCATATGGCCCTAGAGTCAGTGATACCTCTGTCAATCTGGGCGCCAACTTTAAACTGGGCGCTGAGTATCGGATGAGTGACGATTGGGGCTTGGGCGCTGAATATCATTACACTTGGTCTAATGTGGATATTTCACATTTCAGAAGTGCCAATAATTTGAATGCCGATCTCAGCATGCAATCTCTTAGTGTAGTGCTGACAAAACACTTCTAAGCCGGATGGTTTTCGCGACGATGAGGTCTGCGCCGCATTTGGAATAAGTGCCCATAGGCGCGCATGAAATAAACAAACCCGTCACTTGGGCGGGTTTTTTTTTGACCTTCCCTCATGTTGCAGCCTTTGCGGGAAAGGCGGAGTCGCCTATGGTCGGAGCGTTATGCGGCCAAACTTTATCCGGCCTTGAGCCGTTTTAATTCTTTCTGCAGGGCAGCCAGTTCGCTATGCGAAAGTTTCTCTGTATTAATCCGTTTTTCGAGTTTATTGATTTTCTCTTCAAGCGGATTGAATACTTTCTCGCCTCTTGCCTCTCTCAAGGCGTCATCAACTTTTTTGTCAAAACCAAAAAATTTTTCAAATGCCATTTTAGCCTTCTGGATTTAATCAGATGTCAGATTGACAGCGATGAAATAATAGCACTCATTACGCAGAACATGAATCTATCTAAAACGCTTGCGCAAGAGGTGATGTTGCCTAAGAAAGTCAGTCCACATCAAGCCGTGGGGTGCATGGGTGCTCAGTTCATGCCTGCCAGCAGCTTGATTACCTGTATTGGATCTCCGCTTTGAACGACCGTTGCAACCGATGGGTGTGGGCGGTCAGCATCCCCGTCAAGCTTATCAACGACCCAGCCTACGCCGATGGAAAAAGCGGTCGCCAAGGACATGATCAGTATCTTGCGCGACTGCGAGCTGTCGCGTGATTGCGCATCGAAATGGCGATTCAATGCATACACGGCGATGGAAAAAGCGATTGTTGAAATAATGAATCCGAGCATGTTTTACACCTTGCTGAAGTTATATCAGACCTGAAGCGATGTTGATGGTTAGGGCCACCAATGTCGTGTTGAAGAAAAAGGCCAGGATGCAATGAAGCAAGCCGGTGCGGCGCATGGTTCTGGTGGTGAAACTAACGTCTGCTGTCTGCCCCGATGTGCCTATCACGCAAGAGAAATACAGGAAGTCGCTGTAATCAGGCTTAGGGGCATTCGGAAAATCCAGTCCGCCAGAATTGCCGTTTGCTTCTGACATATAGAAGTCGTGCGCGTAGTGCAACGCGAACATCACCTGCGTAAATGCCCAGGACGAGAGGATCGTCAGCCCGGCAAGGGTGATGTGCGCATAACGTAGCGTGCCGTGCAGGTCCTTGGCTACGCCTAGTTCCACGACAATAGCACCGAGCGAAACGATGGCCGCAACTACCACCATGCCCAGTACGACGAATTTCCCTTCGTCGTGCGCAATGGCCAGTGCGCGCATTTTTTCTTGGGTGCTCCAGAACATGAGGCGCGCCGATAGTGCCAGATAAAGCCATGCACCCACGTTCCATCCGATGATCGCCCTGGTGATCTCGTGCAACGCCAGTGATTGCGGTAATAGAAACGACGCCAGCACGCCGGCCAGGATGGATATGAACAGGCTGGGTCTGGATCGTATGATGCGTGCAAAAGCAGGTTGGGTTATCTGGCGCATGTGAACCTTTTGACTTTGTAGTCGTGGCTGGCAACGAGTTGGGTTGATTCAATTAGGCTGTTTAGCCCCAATACCAGCTGTGTCAGCATATCGGGCGGCAACACCCATATTTGGGCGGCAGGGGGCGGTGCGCCGGTTGCGGCGACGATCGCCGGCGTCACCCATTCGGCTTCTGGTGTTACGTCCAGCAGGATGGCTTCTGCGCCGGAGTGCAGGAAAATATGGCCGCCGTGCCTGAGCGTAAAGCGTACGCCATGTCCTGCCGCATTGTTCTTGCTGACGCATGCCTGCAATTCCTGATCGTAGAGCCTGATCCAGGCCTCGACTTCATCGATGGAGGCAAGCGCGGTCCATGGCAAATCCGGAAACGCTTCCTCATGGGTGGATTGCGGCTGTCCGGTGGTCATCATGCAAGCATTTTACACGCGGCCGGCTGTTGTGATGGGATGACCTGGCCGGCGGCGTGACAGGGATGATGATTTCTCCTTAACAGTGTAAAAATGCCTGGTTATTTCAGTCTGTTACAGTTGGTTTTCGTGGGGGGGCTTTGAGCTGGAGGGGAAAGCATGAGGAAAGGGCTCAGCCCATATCGCCTGTCCGAGCATTTATTCGAATCAGGATTTTCTTTGCGAGCCGGAGCAGGGCAAAAAAATGGCGACTTAGGATAGTCGCCATTTAGTCGTATCACTTAGGAAGAACGGTTGCATGGGCGGGGGAGGCCCATGCAACCGCTGCAAACGGAGGGAGGGACCGAATGCAGTGATGTCATTTAAACAGTGAGATGTAACTGAACTATTTCTAACACACTCTAATTGGTAACAAGATGTAACAGTCGATCGCTACATCGCACGATGTTTTGGCGCGGCTGCGCGGCGTGGCGTGAATGGGGAAGGAACTGGTCGGGGTGAGAGGATTCGAACCTCCGGCCTCCACGTCCCGAACGTGGCGCTCTACCAGGCTAAGCTACACCCCGAAAATACTGCGAAAACTGCTCTAGAAGTTGCGGTTGACCGCAAAGGCCGACAATTTTACCAGAGCCTCCTGGTATTTTGAACTGGGCAGGTGCGCGATGGCGCGGCAGCCGGCATCTGCTTCTTCTTTCGCCAGCTTTCTCACATAGTCGAGCGCACCGGTTTCCTGAACGGCAGCCATCACCAGCGGGAGTTGATCCAGCCCGCCTTGTTCAATGGCGTTGCGGATCACTTGTGATTGCTGGGGTGTGCCATGTCGCATGGCGTAAAGCAGCGGCAGCGTGGGTTTGCCTTCGGCCAGGTCGTCGCCCAGGTTCTTACCGATTTCGTTGCTGTCGCCACTGAAGTCCAGTACGTCGTCGATGAGTTGGAATGCTGTTCCCAAGCGCATGCCGTATTCTGCCATGGCGGCCTCATCCTGTTCCGACGTGTTGCAGATGATGGCGCCTAGGCGCGTTGCGGCTTCGAACAGTTTGGCCGTTTTGTAGTGGATGACTTTTAAATAGGCGTCGTCGGTCACGTCGGCGTCATGGCAGTTGAGCAGTTGCAGGACTTCGCCCTCGGCGATGATGTTGGTGGCGTCTGCCAGCACTTGCATCACGCGCATGTTTTCTACGCCGACCATCATCTGGAATGCGCGCGAGTAGACAAAGTCGCCGACCAGCACGCTGGCTGCATTGCCAAACAGCGTGTTTGCAGTGGCTCTGCCGCGTCGCAGGCTCGATTCGTCGACGACGTCGTCATGCAGCAGGGTTGCGGTATGGATGAATTCGACCACGGCGGCCAGTTCGTGGTGTTGCGGACTGATTTTGCCGAAACAGCCGGCCGCGAGGAGTACGAGTGCCGGACGCAGTCGTTTGCCGCCGCTATTGATGATGTATTCGGCAACTTGGCTGACGAGCGTCACTTCAGATTGCAGTCGTTGGCGTATCACCGTATCTACGGCATTCATGTCGGCTACGATGCAGGATTGTATGGATTCGACGGGCACTTGATTTAAAATAGGGTTGTTTTGGCGGGATTTTAGCATATGAGCCACCGTTGACCGGCCGTAAAAAACGGCTTTGCAAAGTCAGGGTGTTTCCGTATAATGCGCGGTTCTTTGGAAAAGCATAGCAAACGAGGCTTAATCATGTATGCGGTCATCAAGACTGGCGGCAAGCAATATCGCGTAGCTGCCGGCGACAAGCTCAAGGTTGAACAACTGACGGGCGAAGTGGGTAGCGAAGTGGTCATCGACAAGGTGTTGATGGTGGCAGATGGTGACAAGGTCACGATCGGATCCCCGTTGATCAACGGCGCAAGCGTCAAGGCTACCGTGGTTTCGCATGGTCGTCATGACAAGGTAATGATCTTCAAGATGCGTCGCCGCAAGCACTATCGCAAGACGCAAGGTCATCGCCAGAATTACACTGAAATCCAGATCCAGAATATCGCTGCCAAGTAATTCGGGCAGTCAAGGAGATAAGCAATGGCACACAAAAAAGCAGGCGGTAGTTCCCGTAACGGCCGCGACTCAAACGCACAGCGACTGGGCGTAAAGGCTTTCGGTGATCAGCTGGTTTCTGCCGGCAGCATCATCATTCGTCAACGTGGTACCAAAATGTACCCTGGCGACAACGTTGGTATGGGCAAGGATCACACCCTGTTCGCCAAGGTTGAAGGCAAGGTCGCCTTCTCCGTGAAGGGGCCGCTGCGTCACAAGTTCGTGAGCATCATCCCCGCTTAAGGCGAAGATGTCTCAGCCAGAAAAGCCCTATCATGTCGGTAGGGCTTTTTTGTTTTAAGCTGATCGGCAAAAGTAACTATGAAATTCATCGACGAAGCCACTATCAAGGTCTATGCCGGCGACGGCGGCAATGGCGCCGCCACGTTCCGCCGCGAGAAGTACGAGCCCATGGGTGGTCCCAGCGGCGGTGATGGTGGCCGTGGTGGTTCCATTTATGTGCTGGCCGATCGCAATATCAATACGCTGGTGGATTATCGCTACACCCGCTCATTCCGCGGTCAGCGTGGCGAGAACGGTGGCAGTTCGGATTGCTACGGTGCCAAGGGCGAGGATATGATCCTGCGCGTGCCGGTGGGCACGGTGGTGACCGACAAAGGCACCGGGCACGTGGTTGCCGATCTGGCGCATGACGGTCAGCAGGCGCAGGTGGCCAAGGGCGGTAACGGCGGTCTGGGGAATATCCACTTTAAGTCGAGTATCAACCGCGCGCCGCGCCAATGTACCAAGGGTGAGCCCGGCGAAGAGTTTGAGTTGTACCTGGAGCTGAAAGTGCTGGCCGATGTCGGCCTGCTGGGGATGCCCAATGCTGGCAAATCCACCTTCATTCGATCCGTTTCCGCCGCTAAGCCCAAGGTGGCCGACTACCCCTTTACCACACTGCATCCCAATCTTGGGGTCGTGCGCGTCGATACCAACCGCAGTTTTGTGATTGCCGACATTCCGGGGCTGATCGAGGGCGCGGCCGAGGGCGCGGGCCTGGGGCACCAGTTCTTGCGGCATCTGGCACGGACCCGCCTGTTGTTGCACATTGTCGATATTGCCCCGTTCGACGAGGCGATCGATCCGGTGCATGAGGCGAAAGCTATCGTCGAGGAATTGAAGAAATATGACGAGAGCCTCTACAATAAGCCTCGCTGGCTGATCCTGAACAAGGTCGACATGCTGCCGGAGGGAGAGCGTGACGCGAAGCGGGTGGCTTTCCTGAAGGAATTCGGCTGGGATGCGCCTTCGTTCTGCATCTCCGCGCTGAGCGGCGAGGGGACCAAAACCTTGACCTACGCCATCATGGATTACCTCGATGCCAACAGGCTAGAGCCGGAATCGGAACAAGCACAAGAACCCACAACGGAATGAAATCGCTGCTCGCCAACGCCCGTACCATTGTCGTCAAGGTCGGTTCCAGCCTCGTGACCAACGAAGGTCGTGGGCTGGATCAAGGCGCCATTGCCGCATGGGCGGATCAAATCGCGCGGTTGCGGCATCATGGCCGCCAAGTGGTGCTGGTTTCCAGCGGCGCGGTGGCGGAAGGCATGCAGCGTCTTGGCTGGGTCAAGCGTCCGACGGCCGTTAATGAACTGCAAGCCGCGGCGGCGGTGGGACAAATGGGGCTGGTGCAAATGTACGAGTCCTGCTTCGCCCGCCATAAACTGCATACGGCACAGGTGTTGCTGACGCACGATGATCTGGCCGATCGCAAGCGATACCTGAATGCGCGCAGCACGCTGCGCACGCTGCTCGATTTGAATGTCATCCCTATCATTAATGAAAACGATACCGTGGTGACCGACGAGATTCGTTTCGGCGATAACGACACCTTGGGTTCCCTGGTGGCGAATCTCATTGAGGCCGATGCGCTGGTGATACTTACTGACCAGCAGGGGCTGTACTCGGCCGATCCGCGCAAGGATCCCTCCGCGACCCTGATCCAGCACGCCACTGCGGGCGATCTGGAACTCGAAAAAATGGCCGGTGGCGCCGGCAGTGCGGTGGGAACCGGCGGTATGCTGACCAAGATTCTGGCGGCCAAGCGCGCGGCCCGCAGCGGTGCGCATACGGTGATTGCCTCTGGTCGCGAGAAAGATGTGTTGGTGCGCTTGTCTGACGGTGAAATCATCGGCAGCCACTTGCGAGCACCGGAAATGAAGACCGCGGCCAGAAAACAGTGGCTGGCGGATCACCTGCAGGTGCGTGGCAAGCTGACACTGGATGGCGGGGCTGCCAAGGCGCTCAAGGAGGATGGCAAGAGCCTGCTGCCTATCGGTGTGACGGCGGTGACTGGCGATTTCGAGCGTGGCGAGTTGGTGGTCTGTCTGGACCCGCATGGACAGGAGATTGCGCGCGGGCTGGTCAATTACACAGCGGTCGAGACGGGCCGCATTCTGAAAAAATCGAGTGCCGAGATCGAGCATACTCTCGGTTATGTGGACGAACCGGAACTCATCCATCGGGATAATCTGGTCGTCCTTTAGTATGGCCAGTTTACGGCGTAAGCGCCTGTGCCTGGCACTGGGCTTTACGCTACCTGGTGGTTCTCTAAATTCGAGAGGAAATCATGACGGATAAACAACCTTTGGTCGCCATTATCATGGGCTCCGACAGCGACTGGCCAGTGATGAAAGCGGCCGCTGCCATGCTGGAGGATTTTGGCGTGGCTTATGAAGCGCGTGTGGTTTCCGCGCACCGTACGCCGGATCTGATGTTTGAGTTTGCAGAAACCGCCCGAGCCCGCGGTTTGCGCGCCATCATCGCCGGTGCCGGCGGTGCTGCGCACCTGCCGGGCATGGTGGCTGCAAAGACGACGTTGCCGGTGCTGGGTGTGCCGGTGCCGTCCAAGCACCTGCAGGGGCAAGATTCTTTGCTGTCCATCGTGCAGATGCCTAGGGGCGTCCCGGTCGCCACGTTTGCTATCGGTGAGGCCGGTGCGGCCAATGCCGGCCTGTTTGCGGTAGCTCTGCTGGCGAACGAAGATCGCGCGCTTGCCGATAAGCTGTCCGAATTCCGCCAAAAACAGACCGAGAAGGTGCTGGCTATGACCTTGAAGGTGGACGCATGATACTGCCACCATCAATGCTGGGGATGCTGGGCGGCGGCCAACTGGCGCGTTTCTTTGTCATTGCAGCGCATGAAATGGGTTACAAGGTGACCGTGCTTGATCCGGACAAGAACAGCCCGGCCGGCATGATTGCCGACGTGCATCTGTGTGCTGCCTATGATGATGTGGCAGCCTTGAACGAGATGGCAAGCGCTTGCGTTGCCGTGACGACCGAATTTGAAAACGTGCCTGCGGCGACGCTGGAAACACTGGCGAAGTCGGTGCCTGTTCACCCGGCTGCTTCCGCTGTTGCGGTATGCCAGCATCGTGTTTCCGAAAAGAATTTCCTGCGCGATCATGGTTTTCCCTGTGCACCGTATGCCGAAATCAACCACGATGCGGATATTCCGGCTGCCGAGAGCGGCTTGTATCCCGGCATCCTCAAGGTGGCGCGTTTTGGCTACGACGGCAAGGGGCAGGCGCGCGTCAGTTCGCCGGAAGAGGCGCTGGCGGCATTCCACAACTTCAAAAGCGAGCAGTGCGTGCTGGAGAAGATGCTGTCGCTGGACTACGAAGTTTCCGTGGTGCTGGCGCGTGATGTTGTCGGTAACGTGAAGGCGTTCCCGACCGCTGAGAATATCCACCGCAATGGCATTCTGGATATCAGCATCGTGCCGGCGCGCGGCACCACCGAGGTGCGCGAACAAGCGCAGGCGCTGGCGCGCGGCGTGGCAGAGAAGCTGGGTTACGTTGGCACTCTGGGCGTTGAATTCTTTGTCTGCAACGGGGCCTTGTTCGTCAATGAAATGGCACCGCGGCCGCATAACTCCGGGCACTACACCATCGACGCCTGTGTCACCAATCAGTTCGAGCAGCAGGTGCGTGCGCTATGCGGCCTGCCTTTGGGCGATGCACGTCTGCACAGTGCGGCGGTGATGGTCAATCTGCTGGGCGATGTCTGGCCGGGTGGTGCGGCACCGGAATGGAATTTACTGTTTGAGCAGACCGACCTCAAGCTGCATCTGTACGGCAAGCACGAGGCGCGCCCGGGCCGAAAGATGGGGCATTTCACGGTGATTGGGGAAAATGCGGCGCAGGTGCTGGACGGCGCAATGGCGGCACGCAGTCGCATCAAAGTAGAGGGGTAATCTCTTTCGCGCTTGCCTAGGTTTTGGCAAGAACCAGACTCTGGCAATAAAAAAGGCCAACCGTGCGGTTGGCCTTTTTTGATATGGCTTGAAGATTAAGCCATTGCCTTGACGGCAGCAGACAGGCGGCTCTTATGACGCGATGCCTTGTTCTTGTGGATGATCTTCTTGTCAGCAATAGAATCGATTACGCTGACGTTGGCGCTGTATGCAGCTTGAGCAGCAGCCTTGTCACCGGCCTCAACCGCTTTGATGATCTTCTTGATCGCGGTACGCAGCGCGGAACGCTGGCTCGCGTTATGGGCGCGTTGCTTAACCGCCTGACGGGCGCGTTTTCTCGCTTGGGCGCTGTTAGCCATGAAAACTCCTGAGAATTATGCAAAAATTGAAACGCGCAATCATACATAGTCGCGCTGGGTTTTGCAAGGAGAACCGCGTGGCGTCATGGTAATATAGCCACCTTTCCGAAACGTACCCAACTTAATGAATCTGCTCAAAGCGCTGGCCACGGTTGGCGGCATGACATTTCTTTCCCGTATTCTCGGGTTTGTGCGCGACACGCTGATTGCACGGGTGTTCGGTGCCGGCATCTATACCGATGCTTTTTTCATCGCTTTCAAGATCCCCAACCTGCTGCGTCGCCTGTTTGCAGAAGGCGCATTTTCTCAGGCGTTTGTGCCGGTGTTGGCTGAATACAAGAACCGGCGTGGTCATGACGATACCCACGTGCTGGTCAATCACGTGGCGACCCTGCTGGGGCTGGCCGTATTCGGGGTGATGGTGATGGGCATCATCGCGGCGCCGTGGGTGGTTTATCTCAGTGCGCCGGGGTTTCATGCGAGCCCGGACAAGTTTCAGCTGACGGTCGATCTGCTGCGCATCACCTTCCCTTATATCCTGTTCATCTCGCTGGTGTCGCTGGCTGGCGGCGTGCTCAATACCTATAGTCGATTTTCCGTCCCGGCCTTTACGCCGGTGCTGCTCAATCTGTCGTTCATTGTCGCGGCGCTATTTTTTGCCCCTTACTTCCATCCACCTGTGATGGTGCTGGCCTGGGCGGTCCTGGTGGGAGGCGTGCTTCAGTTGGCGTTCCAAGTGCCTTATCTGCTAAAGATCGGGCTGGTGCCGCGCTTAAGTCTGAATCTGCACGATGAGGGCGTGTGGCGCATCCTGAAGCTGATGGGGCCGGCAGTGTTCGGGGTCTCCATAGCCCAGCTATCGTTGTTGATCAATACCATCTTCGCCTCGTTTCTAGAAACGGGGAGCGTTTCCTGGCTGTATTACGCCGATCGCCTGATGGAGTTTCCGACAGGTATGCTGGGCGTGGCGCTGGGGACCATTCTGTTGCCCAGCCTGTCCAAAAGCCATGCAGATGGCACAGTTGCCGAGTACTCGAAGTTGCTGGACTGGGGCTTGCGTCTGACCTTTATGCTGGCCCTGCCTGCGGCGGTGGCGCTGGCCGTGCTGGCGGTCCCGCTGGTGGCCACGCTATTCAAGTATGGCCAGTTCAATGCGCATGATTTATGGATGACGCGTGAAGCGCTGATGGCGTACAGCCTGGGCCTGCTCGGGCTGATTCTGGTCAAGGTGCTGGCGCCCGGCTTTTACGCGCGGCAGAACATCAAGACGCCGGTCAAGATTGCCATCTTTACCTTGCTGGCAACCCAGGTCATGAATCTGATGTTTGTCTGGCAGTTGAAACATGCCGGGCTGGCGCTGTCGATCGGGCTGGCGGCCTGCATGAATGCCGGTCTGCTGTATTACCACTTGCGGCGCGATGGCATTTATCAGCCGCAGCCGGGATGGACGGTATTCCTGTTGAAACTGGCGGCAGCAGTCGGTGCCATGGCGCTGGTGTTGTGGGGGGGCGAAGGCGCTGCTGAGGCCTGGTTGCATTATGCCGCGTTCGAAAAGCTGTGCCGACTCGCCGTGCTTGTCGTGGCCGGCGCCGTGACCTATTTTGGCGTGCTGTGGGCCTCGGGCTTCCGCCTCAGCGACTTTACCCGCAAGGCGGCTGAATAATGCAGGTCTTTCGGCATATTGGGCCTTCGCAGCAGCCAGTGTTGCTGACCATCGGCAATTTTGATGGCGTGCACCGTGGACATCAGGCCATTCTTGAGGCCCTGTGCACAACGGCTGCGGCGCAGGGGTTGGTGCCCAGCGTGATGACGTTCGAGCCTCATCCGCGCGAATTCTTCTCCCCGGACAACGCGCCGACGCGCCTGACATCACTAAGGGAGAAACTGGAACTGTTCGCCGAGGCGGGTGTGGAGCGTGTGTATCTGTGTCGCTTCAACCAGCGCTTTGCCGGCATCAGTGCTCAGGATTTCATGACGGAGATCTTGCGCAAGCTGCATACCCGGCTGATTCTGGTAGGGGACGATTTTCGATTCGGGGCTGGCCGGGCCGGCGGGCTGGCGGATCTCCGTGCGCAAGGGTATGCGGTGGAGAGCCTGGATGAAGTCCAGGTGGACGGCGAGCGCGTATCCAGCACTGCCGTGCGTGACGCGCTGGCAGCCGGCGCGCTGGATCGCGCTGCAAGCTTGCTGGGGCGTCCCTATAGCGTCAGCGGCCATGTGGGGCATGGCGACAAACTGGGCCGTCAACTGGGTTACCCGACGGCCAACATTTACATGCGGCACGACCGGCCGCCGCTTTTGGGGATCTATGCGGTAAAATTGAGCGGTCTGTATGGACGAGATTTGCCTGGGGTCGCCAGCCTCGGTGTGCGACCCACCACAAAAGACCATGGCAAGCTGTTGCTGGAAGTGCATCTGTTTGATTTTTCCGGTGATATTTATGGCCGTCACGTACGCGTGCACTTCCTGAAAAAGCTGCGTGACGAAGAAAAATTCCCGAACCTAGAGGCGCTGAAGCGCCAGATTGCTGCCGATGAACGGGCGGCGAGAGATTACTTTAAGAACCAACATGACTGACTACAAAGATACGCTGAACCTTCCCGATACTCCCTTCCCCATGCGTGGCGACCTCGCCAAGCGCGAACCGGCGTGGGTGAAAGCCTGGCAGGACAAGCAGCGCTATCAGAAGATCCGGGCTGTTGCCCAGGGGCGCCCCAAGTTCATCCTGCATGACGGCCCGCCGTATGCCAATGGCGATATTCACATTGGCCACGCCGTGAACAAGATCCTCAAGGACATCATCGTCAAGTCGAAGACGTTGAGCGGGTTCGATGCGCCTTATGTGCCGGGTTGGGATTGCCACGGCCTGCCGATCGAGTTGGTGGTGGAAAAAAATCACGGCAAGAATATCGAGCCGGCCAAGTTCCGCGAACTCTGCCGCGACTATGCGAAACAGCAGGTGGAGCGCCAGAAGGCCGACTTCATCCGTCTGGGCGTGCTGGGCGACTGGGATCATCCCTATCTGACCATGGATTTCAAGACCGAGGCGGACATCATGCGCGCCCTCGGCAAGATCTACGCAAACGGCTATCTGTATCAGGGCTCGAAGCCGGTGCACTGGTGCGTGGACTGCGGCTCCGCACTGGCGGAGGCCGAAGTCGAGTACGAGGACAAGAACTCGCCGGCGATCGATGTCGGTTTCCGTGCCGTGGACAATGCCGAGGTGGGCAAGGCGTTCGGTATCGGCAATACGACCGAGCCCATCTATGCGGTGATCTGGACCACGACGCCGTGGACGTTGCCGGCTAATCAGGCAGTCTGCGTGCATCCGGAACTCACCTACGACCTGATCCAGACGCCGCATGGCCTGCTGATCCTGGCGCGCGAACTGGCAGAATCCACGTTGCAGCGTTATGGCTTTGAGGCGGTGGAAGTGATCGCCAACTGCCAGGGGGCTGCGCTGGAACATATCAAATTGCAGCACCCGCTGTACGACCGCCAGGTGCCCGTGATTTGCGGTGACCACGTGACCACCGACGCCGGTACTGGCCTGGTGCACACGGCGCCGGCGCATGGCCTGGAAGACTATGCCGTCGGCATGCGCTACGACCTGCCGGTGGATAATCCGGTGGGCGACGACGGCAAGTTCTACAGTCGTGTCGAAAAGTTCGCCGGCATGAGCATCTGGGATGCCAACAAGGTCGTGATTGAAACACTGCAAGCCAGCGGCAACCTGCTGGCTTCTGCCCGCCTGAACCATAGCTACCCGCATTGCTGGCGTCACAAGACACCGGTGATTTTCCGCGCGACGCACCAATGGTTTATCGGCATGGGCCAGCATGGAGTGGACGGACAAACCCTGCGCGGCGCGGCCAACGCTGCTGTTGCGCATACGCAGTTCTTCCCGAGCTGGGGCCGCGCGCGGCTGGAAGCCATGATCAAGAATCGCCCGGACTGGTGCGTGTCGCGCCAGCGCAACTGGGGCGTGCCGATGCCGCTGTTCGTGCACAAGGAAACAGGTCAGCCGCACCCCAACACCGAGGCGCTGCTGGAAAAAGTCGCGCTGCAAGTCGAGGAATGCGGCATCGAAGCCTGGTTCTCGCTGGATTCCGAGGCTTTCCTCGGTGCCGATGCGGCTGAGTACAAGAAGGTGACCGACACCCTGGACGTGTGGTTCGACTCCGGTGCGACCCACTACGCTGTCCTGCGGCATCGTGACGACCTGAGTTACCCCGCCGACCTGTATCTGGAAGGCTCCGACCAGCATCGCGGCTGGTTCCAGTCCTCGCTGCTGACCGGGTGCGCCATCGATGGCCGCGCGCCCTATGAAGCCCTGCTGACGCACGGCTTCGTGGTGGATGGCAACGGCCACAAGATGAGCAAGTCCAAGGGCAACGTCATCGCGCCGCAAAAGGTGATGGATACCTACGGTGCCGACATCCTGCGCCTGTGGGTCGCCTCGACCGACTATTCCGGCGAGCTGACCATCTCCGACGAAATCCTCAAGCGCGTGGTCGAAAGCTATCGCCGTATCCGCAATACCTTGCGCTTCCTGCTGGCGAATCTGGCCGACTTCGATGCCTCTAAAGACATGCTGCCGGTCGCGCAGTGGCTGGAAATCGATCGCTACGCCCTAGCCATGACACAAGCGCTGCAGACCGAGATGCTGGCGGCTTACGATCGATACGAATTCCACGTGGTCGCACAGAAATTCGTCGGCTTCTGCTCTGAAGATCTGGGCGGTTTCTACCTTGATATTCTGAAAGACCGCCTCTACACCTCGCGCGGCGACTCCGGCGCGCGCCGTGCCGCACAAAGTGCGCTCTGGCACATTACGCAGAGCTTGCTCAAGCTGATGGCGCCTATCCTCAGCTTCACTGCAGAAGAAGCCTGGCTGGATATCGGCGGGAATGCGGAAGACAGCATTCTGCTGCACCAGTGGCACGAATTCCCGGTCACGGAGACGACGCTGCTGGATAAGTGGATGCAGATCCGCGAGTTCCGTGCGCGCGTGACCAAGCAACTGGAAGCCGTGCGTGCAGCCGGGGGGATCGGGTCGTCATTGCAGGCCGAGTTGGATGTCCACGTGGCGGGCGCGCTGCATGATACGCTGGTAACGCTGGGCGACGATCTGCGCTTTGTGCTGATTACGTCGCGGGCGACGTTGCACCGTGTTGCGAATGAAGCCGATGAACAGATCGTGGTCACGCCCAGTGCCCAGCAGAAGTGCGAACGTTGCTGGCATTACCGCGCCGACGTCGGCACACATGCTGCCCATCCGCAAATCTGCGGTCGCTGCGCCTGTAATCTTCACGGTGAAGGCGAGACGCGCAGCCATGCTTAAGTGGCTGGGTGTGAGTGCCCTCGTCATCGCGCTAGATCTCTGGACCAAGCAGTTGATCCAGGCCGGGTTCGCCTATGGCGAACACCTGCCTGTGACGCCGTTTTTCGATCTGGTGCTATTCTACAACCCCGGTGCTGCCTTCAGTTTTCTGGCGGGAGCAGGGGGCTGGCAGCGGTTGTTTTTCAGTGCTTTTGCCGTGATTGCGGCCGTGGTGATCGTGCATCTGATGCGCAAGCACCCTGAAAAGTCGCGTTTCTGCCTCGCGTTGGGGCTGATTCTGGGGGGCGCGCTGGGGAATCTTTACGACAGGCTTACCTTGGGGCATGTGGTGGATTTTCTGTTTTTTCATTATCAGCACTTCTACTGGCCGGCGTTCAATGTCGCGGATTCCGCAATCTTCTGCGGTGTTGTCCTGTTGCTGTGGGAAGAACTTAAGAAACCCGCCGCTGATCAGTAGTCTAGCCAGAATTAATCCCGGTTTTACTTGTCCGACCCCCTAGTTACGCTTACACGGAAACGCCGCACATGCCGGATTGGAAAAAATTGATCGAAGGCAAGATTGCCCTGGCCAGGCGCGGCGCCAAGCCGGGCAAGGCAAATGCCAACGAACGTGTGCCGGCTGGCCAGACGCTGGTGACCAACTTCCCCGTCCTTGATCTGGGCGTGCAGCCGGAGGTGGCACATGAGCGCTGGCGGCTGCGGGTGCATGGCTTGGTCGAAAACGAAATCAGCCTAGACTGGGATGCTTTCCAGGCCATGCCGCAGGTCGAGGATGTCTCGGATTTCCACTGTGTGACGCGTTGGTCACAGCTCGATATGAACTGGGAGGGGGTGCTGGCGCGGGATATTCTGTCGCTCGCGCGACCGCTGCCGACGGCCCGTTTCGTGAGTCTGCTCAGTTATGACGGCTATACTACCAATCTTTCACTGGAGGCGTTGCTGGACGATGATGTGCTCATCGCCCACAGCGTGCTGGGTGCGCCGCTGAGCAAGGCGCATGGCGGCCCGGTGCGGCTGGTGGTGCCCAAGCGCTATGCCTGGAAGAGCGCCAAGTGGATCAAGGCCATTGAACTGTGTGCTGAAAACAAGCGTGGCTTCTGGGAGGCGCGGGGCTATCACGACGAGGCCGATCCATGGAAGGAGGAACGGTTCTCGCACAACTGATCGTGCGGGGTCTCGTGACTGCTCCCCTCCACCGCCGCGGGATACAGCCCCTGTAAGTGTTTATCTAGTGTCGCTGCTTGAGAATGTCGTAATCAAAACGCAGCACCAGAATTTCCTCGATTTCCACCCCCAGCGTTTCCTTTGATTGCTTGATGATCTGCTGCTTGAAGCCGGCCAGGTTGTCACTGTTGATCTCGTTGATGTCGGAGTTGTGCAGCAAGGTGGCGATGATATCGCGCAGCCGTGAAGAGTTATCTTCGATTTTCATGCGTTGTTTGAGCGGTACGACTAGCTGGAAGTCCGCATGCACCATTGGGGTGCTGCCATCGGCATTGGGCTTGCAGGGTAATGTCAGCTGAAAAAGGTCCATGGTACTGGTCAGCCCCGCCTCTTTCTTGGCTGCTTTTTCTTCTCTGGCTTCTGCACGGACTTCCTTCTTGGACTCTGCCTTCTGGGTACCGCCCATTAAGAACCAGATGCCGCCGAATCCAAGGACGAAGGCAATGAGGACGCTGACGATCAGAATGATGAGTGTTTTTTTATCCATAGGGCTAACAGTCGGGTGACAGGTGGTTTGTTTGGCGTAATTTTACCGCGATCTTGCCACTTCGTATGCGTTCTTCCATGCGCACTAATGCACGGTTCAGCGGTTTGCATGACAGGCATGGGGCATGCAGTTGTTGGGGAAATGCTGCGTCTGGGCAGGTTTTGTCACGGTCGTGGAGGTTATGGAGGTCACGCCCCATCCGATCTGTGGGGGAAACAGATCGGCAGCAACAAAACCTGCAAGAAGCATCTTAGGTGATCTCGGCGGGTCATGGAATGCGACATAGTGTCGCAGGTACTCAGCCCTGGTTCTTCGGCGGGTGCTTGGCGAGTTTTCTTTGCAGGGAACGGCGATGCATGTTGAGCGCCCGTGCGGTTGCGGAGATGTTGCCATCGTGATCGTTCAGTACGCGTTGCAGATGTTCCCATTCCAGGCGTTCGACCGAAAGCGGGTTGGGGGCCACGTTGATCAGTTCGTCGCCGTTTGTTTTGTTAAACGCCGCGATGACTTCGTCTGCATCCACAGGCTTTGCCAGGTAGTGTGTTGCCCCGAGCTTGATGGCCTCGACCGCCGTGGAAATACTGGCGTATCCCGTCAGCACGATGATTTTCGTCGTGGGCTCCAGCGTGTTCAGGCGTTTGACCAGAATCAGACCGGAATTCCCCGGCATCTTGAGATCGACAACGGCGTACTCCGGCGGATCGGCTTCGGCCAGGTGGGTGGCGCTGTCCACGTCGTGTGCTACGGCGACGTCAAACCCTCGCCGTAGCAGCGCCCTGGACATGACAGTGCAAAAAGTGGTGTCGTCATCGACCAGCAGCAAGCTGGGTAGGTCTAGCGCAGGGGTGGACGCAGTGCTCATGGTTTCTCCCCCAGCCTCAGTTTCTCCAGCGGCAGATGCACCCGCGTGACGGCGCCGCCCTGCGGGTGATTTTCCAGGGAGACGGTGCCGCCGAATCGTCCTAGCACCATGCGGGCCAGATACAGGCCCAGTCCCATGCCTTTGCTTTCCTTGGTGGTAAAGAAGGGTGTGCCGACCTGGGCGGCGACCTCCGGCGGCAGACCCGGCCCATCATCGCGGATTTCCAGCCGCAATGCGTCGAGGTCCCATGCGACATGCAATCGGATGAACTCGAAAGCCGCCTCTGCAGCATTGTCCAGCAGATTGATCAGTGCTTGTCCCAGTGTGCGGTCGGTGATGATCAGTGGCGGCGGCGCATTGCCGTGCAGGGTGCAATCGAAATCTATTGCAGGATGCGCGTCACGCCAGCGGTCGATCAGCGTTTCCAGAAAACGGTCTAGCGTTACGCCATGGCCCTCTTCGAGTCTGGCCTGGCCTGCGGTGGCAGCAAGGGAGGACAAAATCTCCTTGCAGCGGTCGATTTGTTTTCTCAGCAATGCCAGATCGTTGCCCAATCCGGTGTCACCGGCATGGGTTTCCTGCATTTCCCGCGTCAGAACCGCCATGGTGGCCAGTGGCGTGCCGAGTTCATGTGCTGCCCCTGTAGCCAAGGCGCCGAGCGCAAGCATACGCTCACTCTCCAGGACTTTTTCGCGGGCATCGGCGAGCATGTGGTCGTATTCCCGCAGCGTATTCGCCATACGCTCGATGAAAAACGCGATAAAGATCGCGCTCACCACGAACCCGGCCCACATGCCCAGCAGGTGAACGCTGAACCCGCTGGCATGGTGCATTTGCATGCCGGCCATTGCGCTGTCTGACATGGCCATCGGCAGCGGCTGGTACCAGAACATCAGGACGTTGTAGCAGCCGATGGCCAGCCCGGTGACAAGCCAGGTATGGCGCCACGGCAATGCGACGGCTGCCACCGTGATCGGCAACAGATACATCCAGACGAAGGGGTTGGTATAGCCACCGGTCGCGTAGAACAGCAGGGTGAGGATGGTGATGTCCAGCAGCAGCTGCAGCAGCAGTTCCAGTTCCCCGACCGGATTGGGATAGCCGAGCCGCCACCAGGTGCCGGCGTTCAGCGCCAGCATCAACAGCACCGCGCCGGCCAGCGCGTAAACCGGCAGGGCTATGTCGTAGAGGGCGATGGCAGCCCAGCCGGCCAAGGCCAGAACGGCCGCCATCACACTGCGCAACCAGAACATGCGGCGCAGGTTCTTGAAGGCGGCGGATTGCGGAAGATTGCCGGAGGAATTCATGCCTCTATTTTAGCCCACGGCGCGGTTAGAAAAGCTGCGACATATTGTCGCGCGGCAACGTGTCACATTCCAGGACATAAAGCTCTTGATTACAATCGCCGGGCCTTGATCAGCCGTGGTTGCGCATGCGTGGAGCGCCTGCGGGCACTGCGGTAAAAATCGATAGCAATCACAATATTTAAGCATTTAGGGAATGTCATGATCAGAAATTCGCACTGGATCCTGCTGTGCATGGTGGCAAGTTTCTCAGCCGCAGCGGAAGAGCATGACGCCGATTCTGGCGGTGCTGCGCTGGTGCCAACCGCCAGTGAGGCGCAGCAGGCCTCCGCCGTGGCGCAGGCGCTGGATGAGATGACGATTTCTTCAAGAAATGCTGACGATCCGCACAGTCGTACGGAACTCGGCAAGCTGACAGAAGCCACTCCGATATCAGGGACCACGGTGAGTGCCGATACGCTGGAACATCTGCAACTGGTGAACAATCTGCTTGAATTGGGCAAGCGTGTGCCCGGCATCAGCATGGTGCGCAATATGCGCATCCCCGATGGCGGCAAGCTGTATACCGAGAACCGCATCGACGGGATGCGCGCCATTGCGACGAACACTTCCGTGCTCGATGAAATCGATGGTGCCAATATCGACCACATCGATGTCATTACCGGGCCGGGCTCTGCGCTTTACGGTAGCGGTGCACTGGGCGGTACCATCAGCGTGGTGACCCGGCAGCCCCCTGAGGCGTTCAAGGCAAAAATTTCGCAGGAATTCGGCAGCTGGGGTTTCAACCGTAGTCAGGGCAATGTCGGCACTACCTTTGCCGATGGGCGTATCGGTGTGCTGCTGGATGGCAGCACCATGGATAACGATGGCTGGCGGCGAAATCATGCGGCAGACAATCAGGATGCAGCCGCAGAGCATAAGTACGGGGAGGCATTCAGGGCTGTCGTGCGGTTGACGGATACGACCAAGCTCAATGTCGGGCTCGATCAGCTGCATTACGACTACCGGTGGGCCGGTGGCTTGCGCATGAGCAAGTTCAACCAGGACTGGCGGCAGGTCGAGGCGGGCACCTATGGGCAGTATGTCGACGATTACGCGACCCGCTCGATCAGCGTGCAGCAGATGTTGGGTGATAGCGCTGAACTGAAAATTGCCTACGCCCGGCGTACCGATGACGGGATCAATAATGGCAATGGGGGCTCAGGCGGCGCAAATTCGGTGATTTGCGATGATGGCAGTACCGCAAACAATACGTCGATCGCCGCGGGCAAGACGGTGCGGTGTTCCGTGGTCAATCAAGGCGTGTGGATCGCAGGGAACGCGTTTGTCCCTGGCAAGATGACGAATGCGACCGTTACCAATACCATCAAGGTCACAAACGTGGTGCTGGAAAGCACGACCGCACTGCTCCGCAAGGAGTTTGATCTGGCCAAATCCACGCTGTATCTGGGCATGGATTACTACACGGTTGCGACCGACTCGGTGACCTACAACAACGTCTACAACGCGCTGCAGGCGCAGGCCGGATACTGGGCGCAGGGGACGCTGGCTTCCGCTGGCACGATGGCCCGAGAGCGAAATGCGACGCCGTATATCCACTATGAATTCTCGCCCCTCGACAAACTGCGCTTTCACATCGGCGAGCGTTTCGATCGCGTGACGTATGCGACCGACGACCGAGCGTCGGCAAACAAAAATGTCGCCAAAACCTATACCGCCCAGATCATGAAAACCGGGGTGACCTACGATCTGACGCCGAGTCACCTGCTCTGGGGTAACTGGTCCGAGTCGTTCAACCCGCCTGCGATCAGCACCTTGCTGAGTTCGGCCGCCGGTGGCGTGACTACGCTGGCCGCCAATTTGGCGCCGGAGCATTCCGACACCTACGAAATCGGCTTGCGTGGGGAGTTCGAAAAAATCCGAGTGCACTACGACGTGGCGCTGTACCACACCGCCAACCACGGGTTTGTGGTGGCCCGTGAGTGTACGGCGGCAGAAAAAACGGCGTTGAATGGCGGGTCGCTGTGCAATATCAATGAAAACGCCGGCGAACTGACCGCGAAAGGACTGGAATCCACGTGGTCATGGGCGGCGAATGCCTGGATGGACTTCGGCGCAACTTATACCTACTCGGAGGCCTATTTCAACAAATACGTCACCAAGGCATTTGACTTTAGCGGCAACTCCTATCAGGCCATGCCGCGCAATCGCCTTAATCTGCGCGTGGCCGTCAAGCCCGCCCCGGGCTGGATGGTGGAGCTGGAAGGCGATCACCTCTCCAAGTACTACGTGGACAACCAGAATTCTTCGTCCTATGCACGCCCGGATCTTTTCAATGTGCGCGCCAGTTACCGCAGCAATGACTGGTCGTTCTGGCTGCATGCGCTGAACATCACCGATCGTACCTATGCCACGCGCGTCGGTTATTCGACCATTGCCGGCCAGAGCGTTCTGGCCGCGTCAGCCGGACAAGGCAACGCGGGTTCCTACACGCCATTGACCATCCGGGTTGGAGCTTCCTATGAATTCTAGTGTGCGAAATATCCATGCAGGGCCTATGACCATGGGGCACCGATATCGACTTCAGGCGGCCATCCTTACTGCGATGTGGAGTTATGTGCCTATGGCCGTTTGCGCAGCCGATGCGCCATCCGTCCCCGCAGGGCATGTGCACGCAGGCCACGGGGCAACGCGTGGTGCGGCCATGCCATGGACCCGCTATCCGACGCTCAAGGTCATGGTAGGCGGCGAAGGCCGCCAGCGCAGGGACGTCACCTTGATCCCCAGGAATGTCGTGCCGGTCAGCGTCGACGCTTATGCCAGCGATCCCCAGGCCGAGAATTACCATCGTCAGCTGGACTACGACCTGATTGAAGCCAAGCTCAATCAACCATCGGCAGGCGGATTTTTCTGGTTGTCAGCGCGCGAAGAGCAGGCCGACAAGGTGCTGGTGGCCTCGACCGTGTACTACCTGAGCGAGCGGGGCAGCAAGAATCCCACGGGCATGTTCATGCAACAGAAAAACATGCTGGAAATCATTCCGCAGCCATTCCCCAGAGAACATACGCGATACCGGGCCAATGAAAACTGGAAATTCCTAGTGCGCTTCAGCGGCCAGCCGCTCGCGCAGCAGAACGTCCATTTGATCACGCAGAATGGCTCGCATGCCGAGCTGGTGACGGATGTGAAGGGCATGGTGAGCGTGCGTCTGCCGGATGACTTTGGCGCTGGCGCCCAAGCCGCAGATGCGGGGAAACACAGCCATGGCCGGGCCGCAGCCGATTTTGTGCTGGCCGCCGAGCGTGTGGCGGGCGGAAAAACCTATGTCACCGGATTCAACAGCAGTTATGGCCCGGATGCCTATGCGCAGCGCAGCCTGGCGATGGGGCTGGGTTTCCTGCTGCTGGGCATGATGGGGGCGACGCCGTTGCTGCGGAATCGCAAGGCAGCGCACAAGGATCGGTCTGCCAGTGGCGCAGTCGGCAAGCAGGAGGCATGACATGTTGAGCAGAATATTCCCTACCCTAGGTCGTTTCCGTTTCACGGTGCAGATCGTCATGCTGGTCGTCACGGTCTACGGCGGGGCGCTGCTAGGGACTTACATGGTGGATCGGTTCTCCAAGGCGTTGCCGTCGCTGGCTTGTTCCTACGATGACATGACGGCCGATCAATGCATCCTGATCGTCACGCAGCACCAGTTGCATCACCGTATCGGCGAGGCGCTGAGCAATGCACAACATCTGGCCTTGAACGTGTTCGTTCCTACGTTGATTTCGGTAGGCACTTTCTTCGCGCTGTTTTTCTTCCTCAACAAGGCGTTTTGCGGTTGGGTGTGTCCGATGGGCACCTTACAAGAACTAATGTATCGCCTGGGTCGCCGTCTGGGACGTACGCTTCACCGCTTTGCACCAGCGCAGGTTGGCAAGGTGCGCCCGGTCAAGTGGCTGATGTTGCTGATACTGGTGCTGGGCCTGCCGTTGCTGGCTGGCATGGGGATCGCGGCGGACGATCTTGGCGCGCCCTTTTGCCAGGTTTGTCCGTCACGGCTGGTGACGACGCTGCTGACGGCGGACACAGAACAGATCGCAACGTCGACGGCATCCGGGATCGGATTTTTTCTCAATGCCGCTGGCAATGCCTTGTTCGGTTTTTCCATCATCGCCGCTCTGGCGGTGCGGCAGCCGTTTTGTCGGATTTGCCCGCTGCTGTCGTGGAATGCGATGTTTCAGAAATTGTCGCCCATGCGGCTGGTCAAGAGACAGAACGACAAGTGCGGCAAGTGCCGCATCTGCCAGCTCGCCTGTCCGATGGATATCCACGAAATCGGCCGCGAGCACGGTCCCAAGGCCTTCCATGAGGATTGCACCTTGTGCGGGCGTTGTGCCGAATATTGCCCGGACGACGATGTGATCCAGATCAGGTTTTTGGGGCTCCGGTTATTCGGCTCCGGCCGTGACTATTACAAGCAACGAGTGAAGCAGGAGAGCCCGGAGGGCATGCCCAAGCATCCGGTCATCTGGTTGACCCCGATCAAGGGCGAACGTCATGGGTGAGTTCTTGAATCCGGCGTTGCTGCCGAAAGAAACGACTTTTTTTGCCGTCTGGCTGCTGGGCGTTTCTTTGGGCCTGACCGCCTGTACCGCCACCTGCCTGCCTTTTATGGGCACCTGGATTCTGGGACGTGGCGGTGCCCAAGGGCAAGCCTTGCTGGATACGGGTCTGTTCGTGAGCGGACGCATTGCCGCCTACAGCATGCTGGGCGCGATTGCCGGCGGGGCAGGTCTCTGGCTGGCGCAAGCCTTGCGCGGCGGAACCGGTCATGTCGTGATCGGCCTGTCATCGGTGTTCTCCGGCCTCTGGTTGTTGCGTGCTGGCCAGCGCCATGGGCCTTGTGGCGTTGCGCGCGGTGCAGGCACGGCACCACCGCTGTTGCTCGGCTTCTCGCTCAGCCTGACGCCGTGTGCGCCATTGGCATCGCTGCTGGCTGTATGCGCCGCAGCCGGCAGCGTCGAGTCCGGCATGGTCAATGGTGTCGCATTTGGTCTTGGCGCTGCGCTGACGCCATTGCTGATTCTGCTGCCCTTGATTAGCCTGCTCGGCAAAAGCCTGCGTGACAACCGCGACTGGATTACCCGCTGGATCCGCTGTGGCGCAGCGGCGGTGCTGATCCTGCTCGGCGTCAGACGCTTGTTGCTGGTGCTGTGATGCCGGTGCCTGTGGGCAGGGATCAATGGATCGGGCTGTGGCTGGTGCTGTTGATGCACGGCGCAGCCTTGTATGGGCTGTGGAGTTACCGGCTGCTGCCGGCGCCGGATCAAGCAGTTCCCTTGTTTGTGAACCTGATCAACCCGACACATGCCCCCACTCCGCCGGTGCCGTTTCCGGTGTCGCCGCCCAAGGCCCAGCGTATCAGCCCACGCCCGAGCCCGGCCCAGCCGCAACAGCGTCTGACCACCGATGCCCCGCTCGCTACAGCTGATGCCCCGGCGGTTGTGCCTATGCCCGAGCCTGCCATCGATGCGCCGCCGCCCGGTCCGCCGTTGTCGATATCGGCTGCTGTCGCACAGGTTGCGCCGCTGGCCCCCGTGGAGATGACGTCCGATCTGTCGGTGGGCTGCCCGGATCGCATGCCTCCCGGGTATCCATCGCTGTCGCGTCGGCTGGGGGAACAAGGGCGGGTCGTGTTGCTGGTGGAACTGGATGCAGTCGGACGCGTTGCCGCCGCCAGGGTCAAGGAGAGTTCAGGCTTTGTGCGCCTGGATGAGGCCGGGCTTGCGGCGGTCAGGCAATGGCATTGTAACCCGCTTAGCCAACACGGCGAGGCCGTGCGCGCGGTAGCCATGCAACCTTTCAACTTTGTTTTAGAAGGACATCGATAATGGAGCAGGGACTCGGGTTTGCGCATTTTATTCGCCAGACAGATGCGGTCGGGAGCGTCGTGCTGGTGTTGTTGCTGTTGCTTTCCATGGCCAGCTGGTACCTGATCATCAGCAAGTCGCTCGCCAACTGGCTGGCACGTCGGCGTGCCGATGCCTTTCTCAAGGCGTTCTGGCACCTCGACTCGGTTGCCGACATGGCCGACATGATCCAGCGGGAGGGGATCAATAACGCATTTGCCGACCTGGCCTTCCAGGCGTTGGAGGCAATGCGCAACGCAAACGGTCGCGGGCTGCAAAAGCTCGCTGCGGCAGGGGGGCTGGTCGAGTTTTTGACACGTGCCCTGCGCAATGGCATTGAGCAGGAGTCCGCCAGCAGCGAACACGGATTGACGGTGCTGGCATCCGCCGGATCTGCGGCCCCCTATGTCGGCTTGTTTGGTACGGTATGGGCGATTTATCACGCACTGGTGCAGATCGGGCTTTCCGGGCAGGGCACGTTGGATAAGGTGGCCGGTCCGGTGGGCGAGGCCTTGATCATGACGGCGCTGGGGCTGGCGGTGGCGATTCCTGCCGTTCTGGCATTCAATGCGTTCAACCGCCGCAATCGGCTCTGGCTGGCGCGTCTGGACGGCTTTGCACACGATCTCTATGTGCTGCTGTCGGCGGCAGAAGGCGGACAGGCGGTGGCGATATGAGCATGGGCCGCTTCGTCTCTCAACAACGGCAGTCGCCGATGGCGAACATCAATGTGGTGCCTTTGGTCGACGTCATGCTAGTGCTGCTGGTGATTTTCATCATTACTGCGCCTTTGCTGACCCAATCGGTCAAGATCGACTTGCCTAAAGCGAATAGTGCGCCGAATATGACCAAGCCACTTCATGTGGAATTGGCGATTCGGGAAGACGGTGGTCTGTACTGGAATGGCGCGCCGGTAACGGTGGCCTCCTTGCCTGAACGATTCTGGATCGAGGCGGAAAAGCAGCCACAGCCTGAATTGCATCTCCACGCCGACCGCTTGACGCACTACGAGCACGTGGCGCAAGTAATGGCGATGGCTGCCAAAGCCGGATTGCTCCGCATTGGCTTCGTGACGGATCCTATCCGGTGATGGGTGCGACCTTATGTCGCACGGTCAGTCACCGGCCTTTCGGTAAAATGCGAGCCTACGGTTTGGTGAGGAGCACGAATATGTACAAAGTTAGGAAGTCGGCAGGACTGCGGGTGATCGTCGCATGGACTGCGAGCGTGTTTTCAACCTCGGCACTGGCCTGCGCCGGGTGTGGCTGCAGCCTCAGTTCGGATTGGGACAGCCAGGGCTTCGTCTCCAAGCCTGGTATCCGCATCGATTTGCGCTACGACTTTCTCGATCAGAAGCAGTTGCGCTCCGGCGGGAGCAAGATCAGCGCGAGCAGCCTGATCGACAGCAACAAGGAAATCGAGAAAATCACCACCAATCATTACGTCACGGCCGGGATTGATTACACCCCCAATCAGGATTGGGGGGTGAACGTGCAGCTGCCCTATATCGATCGCTATCACGAAACCTACGGTGCGGTGGCGAGCCCGGATACGCTGGACACAGTGACGCCGGGTGTCTCGCACACCAAAAGCATCGGCGACATCAAGGTGATTGGACGCTATCTCGGTTTCAGCGCGAACAAAAACCTCGGCCTGCAATTCGGCCTGAAGCTGCCGACCGGTGACCACACCGCCACTTTTAAGGATGGCTCGGCGCTGGACCGCGGATTGCAGCCGGGTACGGGAACCACAGATCTGCTGCTGGGGCTGTATCATTTCAATACCATCAATCGTGACTGGGATTATTTCGCACAGGGCATGGTGCAGTCCGCACTGGACTCACGGGACGGGTATCGTCCCGGCAATGCGCTGAATGTGAATGTTGGCGTACGCTACGTGGCGAATGAGTGGCTGACGCCACAATTACAGATCAATGCCAGAACCTCGCAACATGATAGCGGCGTCAATGCAGATCGCCCGAATAGCGGAGGAACGCTGGCCTATCTGAGCCCGGGCCTAACGGTCAATCTCGAAGATAATCTGAAAGTTTACGGCTTTGTGCAGGTGCCCATCTATCAGCAGGTGGACGGCAATCAGCTGACCCCGCGCTGGACTGGTACGCTCGGCGTGCGCTACACCTTCTAGCTATTTCAGGAGTGGCGTGACCGTTTTTTCCAGGCTGGGCTGGTCGAGGCTGGCCTCGCCGAACCAGCCGTTTTTGCGCAGCATGCCCTGACGATCGATGACGAACGTCAGCGGAATGCGCCAGATCCGGCCATAGCCGCGTGCCTTGGTCTGGTTCGCCATGGCGGCGGGGAAACTATACGCCTTCATGACTTCCTTGACCTTGGGCAGGTCTTCCGGCTCGTCCATGCTGACCGCCAGCATCACCAGGCCTTCATTCTGGTGGGCCTTGTAGTAGGCCTCGAAGACCGGCATCTCTTCCCGGCAGGACGCGCACCAGGTCGCCCAGTAATGAATCATCACGACCTTGCCGGCCTGCGCTGGCAGCGAGAATTTGGTGCCATCCAGCGTGCTAGATTCGAAGGGGGGAGCAGCCTTGCCTTCTTGGACTTCTGCTGCCATGGTCGACCATGGTGTGGCCAGCAGAAATGCCATTAGCACGGTCAGGAAGCTGGTATTGATCATGGGACGGATGATCAGAAGGCCCTGCGTGCGCATCTACGCTTCAGCAGGGGTTTCTTTGTCGAAGTAGTAATTGATGCGCGTGGCGGGCTGCAGATAATCCAGCACATCCTTGGGCAGCTGGTTCTGGCGCAGGCAGTGCGTAATGCTGAGGCTGGCTTCTTCGCCGAGGTTGATCAACAACGGTGTGTCGCGGGGGACCTCTGGCGCGTTCAGCAGCACGAACGGCCGCAACGGCTTATTGGGGTTTACCGAAATTACGATGCCGTGCTCACCGTCTGACAGGCGAACTAGACTGCCTGGCGGGTAGACGCCAAAGCTCTTGATCAGCAATTTCAGAATCGCTGCATCGCACTTGCTGCGCTGGTGCGCAAACATGTGAGAGAGCGCTTCGTAAGGGGTCATGGCCTGCGCGACGTTGATCGGGTTGCACAGGTTGTCGTACAGGTTGGCGACGGCAACGATGCGCGCCAGTCTGTCGATCTCTTCTAGTTTCAATTTGGCTGGATAGCCTGAGCCATCCATGCATTCATGGTGCTGCAGAATGATGCGTATGGCCTGAGCACCGATCCCCAGTTCGGTCGCGATCTTGCCTCCCATCGTGGGGTGCTGCTGCATCAGCGAGATCTCCGCTTTGCTCAGTGCGTCAGTCTTTTTTGCGATTCTGTCTGGAATCTGGGTCTTGCCGATGTCGTGGAAAATCGCGCCCAGGCCCAGTTGTGTGGCGTCGTTCGTCGTCATGTCCAGCGATTTTGCTAGCATGAGCGAGATGACCGCGACATTCAGCGAGTGGGTATGGGTGTCGCTTGCCCCAGGTTTTGGCTGCATGGCGTGCAGCACGATTTCGCCCTCGGTGAGCAACGACTCGACCATGGTGTCGACCAGCGATTGCGCTTGCTGGACCGATTTCGGTGGGTTGGTCAGTGCATCCTTCTCGATCTGGCGCGCATCGGTGGTGGCTTTGGCGTATTTTTTTTCACAGGCATGGATGGCACTGTGCAATTCGGCGAGACGTTGTTGTCGCGCATTTGCGCTGGCGCTGGTCGGCGTGTCGATGTGTTCGCTGGCCGGTGCTGCCGTCGCAGGCGCTTCTTCTGTCGTCGCGGATGCCGGCGGCGGAACGGGCAGAGGTTCGCCATCGCTACGCAGCGGGTCGTAGCGCAGCTTGGTCAGGTTGAGTTTCTTCAGTTCGGCAATCTGCCCTTCATCCTTGATCTTGAAATTGTTGAAGGTGAAGGGGTGATCCATCCAGCCAAGGTCGATGTGGACGTAAAGCCCAATCCGCAGCTGATCTGGAGTGATGTAGTACGATTGTTCTGTCATGGGTTCGACGCTTGCCTGGATGCAATCAATTCTAGCAGGGTCGTGAAGGGAACGGGGCGGCTATACAAGAAGCCCTGCGCTTCTTCGCAACCTTTCTCTCGCAGAAATTGTTCCTGTTCTGCTTTTTCGACACCTTCGGCGATGACCTTGAGTCCCAGGTTATGGCCCAGACCAATGATGGCACCTGAAATTACGGCATCATCTGCATCGTGTGGCAGATCCCGTACGAACGATTGATCGATTTTCAGTTTGTCGAGGGGGAAACGCTTGAGATAGGACAGCGAGGAATAGCCGGTGCCGAAGTCGTCCAGGGCCAGCCTGACGCCCATCCCTTTGAGCTTGCGGCTGACTTCGATCACATACTCCACACTGTTCATGATGGCGCTTTCGGTAATCTCCAGCTCAAGTTTTTCCGGGTCGCAGCCGGATTCGACCAAGACGCCGTAGACCGTGTCGGCGAAGTTGCTGCGGTGGATCTGCATGGCCGACACATTGACCGATATCCATTCCAGAGGAAGCCCGGTTTCTTCGAGTCTGATCAGGTCGTAAGCGGCTTGTCGCAGCACCCATTCGCCGATCGGGATGATGAGTCCGGTTTCTTCTGCGAGCGGGATGAACTTGCCCGGCGGGATCATTCCCAACTCCGGGTGCTGCCAGCGGATCAGGGCCTCGGCGCCAATGATGTTGCCGGTGGCCAGCGAAATCTGCGGCTGGTAGTGCACCACCAATTCGTTGCGATTCAGCGCGTGGCGGAGCATGGTGTCGAGGGTCAGTCGTTCCTGCGCGGTTTCCCCTAGGTTGCTGGTGTAGAAACGATAGTCGTTACGGCCGTCGTGCTTGGCCTGATACATGGCGATGTCGGCGGCCTTGATCAGATCATTAGCGGCCAAGCCGTCCTGCGGGTAAATGCTGATACCGACGCTGGCGCCGATAAAAACTTCTTTGTCGTCGAGCATGAAGCTCTGCTGCAGGGCGGAAATGACTTTCCTGGCGACGATGGCGGCATCTTCAGAGTGCTTCAGGCTATCCATCATGACGATGAATTCGTCGCCACTCAGCCTAGCGACGGTATCGCATTCCCGGATGGTATCGCTCAGTCGCTGGGTGACATAGGACAGCAGAATGTCGCCCGCATGGTGCCCCAGCGTGTCGTTCACGGATTTGAACCGATCTAGGTCGATGAACAGCAAACCGATGTTGTGTTGATTGCGTTCGGCATTCTTGATGGCCTGGTCCAGCAGCTCGTTGAGCAGGCGGCGGTTGGGCAAGCCAGTTAACGGGTCGTGGTTGACCAGATATTGCGCGCGTTGTTCAGAGATCTTGGCTTCCGAAATGTCCGCGAATACAGCCACATAATGGGTGAGCAGCCCCTCATGATTCTTGGCGGAAGTGACGGTTAGCCATTGCGGGTAGATTTCGCCATTCTTGCGCCGGTTCCAGAGTTCGCCGCGCCAGTAGCCGTCCTTGGTGATCGCCTGCCACATCGCGGCGTAGAATTCTCGCGAGTTCTTGCCTGAGCTCAGGAGTTCCGGGGTGCGCCCGATGGCTTCATCCTCGCCGTATCCGGTAATCTCGCTGAAGCCTTTGTTGACCGCCGTGATGTGTTTTTTCTCGTCGCAGATCATGATGCCTTCGACGGTGCTGTCGAAGGCAATTCTGGCCTGTTCCAGACGCTCGGCGACGGTCTGGCGCTGTACGGCGATGCCCAATGAGCGACCGACCGACAGCAGGGGTTCGATATGGGTGTGATCGATGCGGCGGTCGATGTTGCAATCTTCGAAACTGATCATGCCCCACCATTCGCCGCCACAGAATACGGGTACCAATGCGACGGCTTCTGTTTGTCTGGATTCCAGAATCTGTTGTTCGGCACTGGGGAATACCGTGCGCGTCCCGAAGACAGGCTGGTTTTTGCGCAGTCGTTGCAGCCAGCGTGTGTGTACGGGCAAAGGTTCCTGGGGAGGCGTAGCGTGCGACGCCACGTCCGTGGCATCCCATTGATGCAGGCAGTTCAATCTGGCAGAGCGATGGCCGTCGAGATGTTTCTGGAAGACCTGGATACGCGAATAACCGGAGACGGCACCAATCTGCGCAATCGTTTCCGGCAGGGTGGTTTTCCATGACGCGGCGCTTTGCAGTTGCAGATCGATCGAGACCAGCACATTGAGAATCTCGTTATTCCGGCGCAGGTGTGTTTCATGTTCGATGCGGGGGGCTGCATCCAGGAGTTGCAGATGGTGCCCACTTACGCTTCCGTGGACATCTCTGGTGTGTGAAAGATGGACGTCGAAGATCTGGCTGTAATCGGCATGCTCGCTGTGCCAGATAAACGTCTGGCGGTTCGATGCCAGCGCTTCTTTTAGGGATTTCCGCAGCGATGGCGGCAATGCCGACGCGGTTGGCTGGAGCTTGCATAGCGCTACCGCATGGGGCGTGGCGAAGCTGATGTGCAAATCCCGATCGAGCACAATCAGGCTGACGCCCTGTGCATCGGTCAGCAGGTGCTTGAATCGCTTAACCTCGTTGGATGGATTGCTCACCATGCGGTTTATTCTTATAGAGATAAAAGGTCACTTCTTATTGTGTACGGAGATGTGCGTCGAGCGCAACGTTAGCAAGCCTCAATTTATAGATTCGTCATGGTGGTCGCTCTCATTATTCAGGTCACGGCTAAGGGATATCGGCAGATGTTTGGAATACCTGAGGGTGCCGCTTGAAATATGTTGAAACTCCCCCATCTAGCAGATAACGAACTCAATGAGGACTTACCATGCGCTTCGATAAACTGACCACCAAATTCCAGCAGGCCCTGTCGGATGCCCAGAGTATTGCCGTGGGCAGTGACAATCCGCATATCGAGCCACAACACCTGCTGTTGGCCTTGCTGCAGCAGGAGGACGGCGGCACCGCTTCGTTGCTGCAGCGTGCGGGTGTCAACCTGATGCCGTTGCGGGCTGCTCTGCAACAGGCGATAGGACGTCTGCCCAAGGTGGAAGGCAACGCCGGTGACGTCAGCATTTCACGCGACCTCAACAATCTGCTGAACCTCACCGACAAGGCGGCGCTTAAGGCCGGCGATGCCTTTATCGCTTCCGAGATGTTTCTGTTGGCGCTGGCCGACGACAAGGGCGAGACCGGGCGTCTGCTGAAGGAAAACGGCCTGAACAAGAAGGCCATGGAGCAGGCTATCCAAGCCGTGCGCGGTGGCGAGAATGTGCAGGATGCCGAGGCTGAGGGCAGCCGCGAAGCCCTGAAGAAATACACGCTGGACCTGACCGAGCGCGCGCGCATGGGCAAGCTGGACCCGGTTATCGGCCGCGACGACGAGATTCGCCGTGCCATCCAGGTGCTGCAGCGCCGTACCAAGAACAACCCGGTGCTGATCGGCGAACCTGGCGTGGGCAAGACGGCCATCGTCGAAGGGCTGGCGCAGCGTATCGTCAACGGCGAAGTGCCGGAAACGTTGAAGAACAAGAAAGTGCTGTCGCTCGACATGGCTGCGTTGCTGGCCGGTGCTAAGTACCGGGGTGAATTCGAGGAACGGCTGAAAGCCGTGTTGAAGGAACTGGCGCAGGACGAAGGCCAGACCATCGTCTTTATCGACGAAATTCATACCATGGTCGGCGCAGGCAAGGCCGAGGGCGCGATGGATGCCGGCAACATGCTGAAGCCCGCGCTGGCGCGCGGCGAGTTGCATTGCGTCGGTGCGACGACATTGGACGAGTACCGCAAGTACATCGAAAAGGATGCCGCGCTGGAACGCCGGTTCCAGAAAGTGCTGGTGGACGAGCCGAGCGTGGAGGCGACTATCGCCATCCTGCGCGGCCTGCAGGAAAAGTACGAGCTGCACCATGGGGTGGAGATTACCGATCCGGCTATCGTGGCCGCGGCCGAGTTGTCGCACCGCTACATTACCGACCGCTTCCTGCCGGACAAGGCGATCGACCTGATTGACGAGGCTGCCTCGCGGATCAAGATGGAAATCGACTCCAAGCCGGAGTCTATGGACAAGCTCGACCGTCGCCTCATTCAGCTGAAAATCGAGCGCGAAGCGGTGCGCAAGGAAAAAGACGAGGGTTCGCAGAGGCGTTTTGCCCTGATCGAAGACGAGATCGAAATCCTGTCGCGCGAATACGCCGATCTGGAAGAAATCTGGAAAGCCGAGAAGGCGCAGGTGCAGGGCTCCGCGCACATCAAGGAAGAAATCGACCGCCTCAAGGCGCAAATGGCCGAACTGCAACGTGCCGGCCAGTACGAGAAAATGGCCGAAATCCAGTATGGAAAATTGCCCCAACTGGAAGCGCAGTTGAAGCAGGCCGAGGCGACGCACGATCCTGACGTCAAGCACAAGCTGCTGCGCACCCAGGTGGGGGCGGAAGAAATTGCCGAGGTGGTTTCCCGTGCCACCGGTATCCCGGTCTCCAAGATGATGCAGGGCGAGCGCGACAAGCTGTTGCATATGGAAGACAAGCTGCACGAGCGCGTGGTGGGCCAGGATGAAGCGGTGCGGCTGGTGGCCGATGCAATCCGTCGCTCGCGCTCTGGGCTGTCCGATCCCAATCGTCCTTACGGTTCCTTCCTGTTCCTGGGTCCTACGGGCGTGGGCAAGACGGAGTTGTGCAAGGCGCTGGCGAACTTCATGTTCGATTCCGAAGATCACCTGATCCGCATCGATATGAGCGAGTTCATGGAAAAGCACTCGGTGTCCCGCCTGATCGGCGCGCCGCCGGGCTACGTGGGCTACGAGGAAGGGGGCTACCTGACCGAGGCCGTGCGCCGCAAACCTTACAGCGTTATCCTGCTGGACGAGGTGGAGAAGGCGCATCCGGACGTGTTCAACGTGTTGCTGCAAGTGCTGGATGATGGCCGCATGACCGATGGTCAGGGCCGCACCGTGGACTTCAAGAACACAGTGATCATCATGACGTCCAATCTGGGTTCGCAGATGATCCAGAGCATGGCTGGCGACGATTACCAGGTAATCAAGCTGGCGGTGATGGGCGAGGTCAAGAGCTACTTCCGTCCGGAATTCATCAATCGTATTGACGAGGTGGTCGTGTTCCATGCACTGGGCGACGCACATATCCGCTCGATTGCGGCGATCCAGTTGCAAAGCCTGGCCAAGCGTCTCAAGAGCATGGAAATGGAACTGGAAGTCACGGATGCGGCGCTGGGTGAAATCGCCAACGCCGGCTTCGATCCGGTCTATGGCGCGCGTCCATTGAAGCGTGCCATTCAGGCCGAGATCGAGAATCCGCTGGCCAAGGAGATTCTGGCAGGCAACTTTGCCGCCAAGGATACGGTCAAGGTGGATTATCGCGGCGGCCGCATGTGGTTTGCCAAGGCCTAGGTCGCGTCTGGGGCATGTAGATGCGCAGGCTCGGATGCTGGTTGCTGGGGGTGGTGTTGCTTGCCGGCTGCGCCACCCGTCCGGAGAAGGCTGCGGCGCCGCAGATCCAACGGATTTCTGCGGAGGAGCTGGATCGCTTGCTGCCCAAGCCTGACCCTAAGCTGACTTACGATGAACTGGTGCGCTTGTCGCGCGAAGGCTTCGCGCCTGAAGTAATCATCGAGAAAATCAGGCAGACCAGCTCCAGCTACGCACTGACGCCATCGCAGGCACTGGATCTCGGGAAGCAGGGGGTCAGCGAAAAAGTCCTGGATTACATGCATGCTGCCCGCGAGCAGGCGCTGCGGGATGGGTTTGCGGATGAGCTCAACAAGCGTGATCTCGACCACAAGGCGCAGGTGGAGGCGCTGCAGCAGCAGTTCCTGATGATGCGCGCTTCCCCGTTTTACGACCCGTTCTGGGGGCCTTATCCCCCAGCGTGGCGTTATCCCTACAATTATCGCTATCCGCGTTAAGATGTCGGCAGGGGCTGGCGATTGGTCAGCTCGCCCACATTAATCAGGAACAATCGCATGCATGCAGACTTCTGGCATGAACGCTGGCAGCGCAATCAGATCGGCTTCCATCAGGATGCGGTCAACCCTTATTTGTCGACTTATTGGCCGGCGCTCGATGCAGGGCAAGGCGCGCGCGCGTTCGTGCCCTTGTGTGGAAAAACCGTCGACATGCGTTGGTTGCGGTCGCAGGGTCACACGGTGCTGGGCGTCGAAATCAGCCCGCTGGCAGTGCAAGCCTTTTTCGCCGAGCACGATTTGCCGGCGACGGTGCGTGAGGTCGGCCGCTTCCGCGTTTACGAGGCTGATGGCATCTGCATCTACTGCGGCGACTTTTTTGACCTGACACCGGACGATCTGGCCGGCGTGAGCGCCGTCTTCGACCGCGCTTCGCTGGTGGCGTTGCCGCCCGACATGCGTTCAAGGTATGCGGCCCATATGCAGGCCCTGCTCGCGCCCGAGAGCAGGGTGTTGCTGGTGGCCTTCGACTACCCGCAGCACGAAATGCAGGGCCCACCCTTCAGCGTGCAGGCGCATGAGGTGCAGGCGCTCTACGAACGGGGCTGCGAGGTAAGTCTGCTGCACACGGCGGACATTCTTGCGCAAGAGCCCCATTTTCGCGCCAAGGGCATCACCCGCCTGGAAGAGAAAATATACCGACTGACTTTCAACTCTCATCAGGAGTTTTCATGCGCCAGCTGACCCATCAACTGAGCATTACCACGCATGGCCGCCGGCTGTACGATGTGACGGACTCGATCGCCGACTGGGCGTCCGCAAGCGGGATGAAGACAGGGCTGCTGACTGTGTATATCCAGCACACATCAGCCAGCCTGCTGATCAATGAAAACTACGACAGCGATGTGATCGCCGATCTGGAGCGTTTCTTCGCACGCCTAGTGCCAGAGGGTGACCCTTTGTTTGTCCATACGATCGAAGGGCCGGACGACATGCCGGCGCACGTCAGAACAGCGCTGACCCAGACCCATCTTTCGATTCCGCTGGTGAATGGCAAGGCCGCGCTGGGGACCTGGCAGGGAATATTCCTCTACGAGCACCGTCATGCGTCTGCGCAACGCAGGCTGCTGCTGCACCTGATGGGCGAATAGCCGGATTTAACCCGGTAGGGCGACAGTGTCTTCCATGATGTTGCCCTGGCCCCGGTATTCCAGGTGGGCGAGCGATTGCGGGCCATTGCGATGCCGCGGCCGTGGTTGTCCATGCCGCTGCGGTTGGGTACGATGCTTGATTGTCGATGGTCGAAGGAACGGAGATCGTAATGCCTGTGATGCTGGTGCATGACCACGGACTGTATCCGGAAGTATGGTTATGAATATTCCGACTTTTTCGATCTCCACGTTTCCCGCCATCGTTTTCGGCGATGGCGTACGCTGTCGTTTGCCTGAACTGGCGGCAGGCCTGGGGCGGCGTGTCTTGCTGGTGACGGGCGCGGCCTCGTTCACGCAGTCGGCTGCGTGGCCAGAACTGCTCGCCGGGCTGGACGCCGCCGGCCTGACGCACACCCATGTCCGTGTTTCTGGAGAGCCTTCGCCGCAACTTGCTGATGCGCTGGCCGGACAATTCCGCGACCAAGCGATCGATGTGGTGATCGGCATCGGCGGCGGCAGCGTGCTGGACGCCGCCAAAGCGGTCGCCGGTTTGCTGCGGGTTGAAAACAGTGTGATGGATTATCTTGAGGGTGTGGGGCCAGAGCTGCCTTATCCAGGTCTGGCGACGCCCTTTATCGCCGTGCCGACCACCGCAGGAACGGGCTCAGAAGCGACGCGCAATGCGGTATTGTCGGTGCAGGGGGCAGATGGGTTCAAAAAATCGTTCCGCCATGAAACGTTGGTACCGAAATACGCTGTGGTCGATCCAGAATTACTTGTCACTTGTCCGAGTGCGCTGGTCGCAGCAGACGGCATGGACGCGCTGACGCAGTTGCTTGAATCCTATGTCTCGCTCAAAGCCAATCCCGTGACGGACGCGCTGGCTTTGTCTGGCATTGCTGCCGTGCGAGATGCCCTGTTGCCGTGTTATGAAGGCGAGGGGGATATCGCGGCGCACCGTCGCGCCATGGCGTATGCGGCACTGCTTTCCGGCATGACGCTGGCGCAAGTCGGGCTGGGCTCGGTGCATGGCCTAGCGGCCCCGCTGGGCGCCTTTTTCCCTGTGCCGCATGGCGTAGTCTGCGGTACGCTGGTCGCGGCTTGCAGCGAGATGAATATCCTGGCCATGCGTCAGCGTGAGTCAGGCAATATCGCACTGGAGAAATATGCCATGCTGGGGCGCCTGCTGGTGGAGGACCCCGAGATGTCCGATGACACCGCCTGCGCAAGTCTGCTGGAAACTCTGGCTGACTGGACGGCGCGACTGGAACTGCCAAGGCTTTCTAACTATGGCATGATCGATACGGATATTCCCCGTGTTGTGGCCAACTGCCGTGGCAGCAGCATGAAAACCAATCCTATTGACCTGACCGACGCTGAAGTGGCGGTCATCCTGAAAGCGCGACTATGATCAGCGATCTGCGCTTCCATGCCACCCTGCTGTGCCTCCTAGGCTTGGTGACACTTTGGTCGGCCATTGCGCCGCACGATTACTTCACCTGGTGGCTGGAGATCTTCCCTATCCTGATTGCCCTGCCTTTGTTGCTGGTGACCGGGCGACGTTTCCCGTTTTCACGGCTGGCCTACGGGCTGATGCTGATCCACGCCTGCATTCTGCTGATTGGCGGGCACTACACGTATGCGGAAATGCCGTTGTTCAACTGGCTGCGCGATGCGTTCGAACTCTCCAGAAACTATTACGACCGCCTCGGTCATTTTGCCCAAGGTTTTGTCCCGGCGATTGTTGCCCGTGAAATCCTGCTGCGCCGGTCACCGTTACAGCGCGGGAAATGGCTGTTTTTTCTGGTGACCTGTGTGTGTCTGGCCATCAGTGCCTGCTATGAATTCCTGGAATGGTGGGTGGCGTTGGCCTCCGGCAGCGATGCGGAGGCATTTCTCGCAACGCAGGGCGATGTGTGGGACACGCAGTGGGATATGTTTACCGCACTGCTGGGCGCAATGGCTGCGCTGGTACTGCTGCCTCAGAGGCACGATCGCTCGATGGCGCGTCTATCCGGCGGCGGTTCGTGAACCATTCCGAGCGGGCTCAGTCACATCGTAAACCAACCAAACCCGAGGGGGCTGCATGCGCGTTTCAGATATCAATAAATTAGTCATCACGCTGACGCTTTCGTTGAGCGCTCACTTGTGTCTTGCCGATGAAGTCAGTACCTACCTGGACAGCGGCGCCCCCGGACTGCCCATGGCGCAGGAGGATCCTGGTGTGTTCCGGGTTTGTGCGCCCAAGGACAACCTGCCGTTTTCCAATGAAAACGGCGAGGGGTTTGAGAACAAGATCGCGGAAGTGCTTGCCAAGGACCTCGGCAAGAAACTTGAATATTTTTTCTTTTACGATAGACAGGGGTTCTACCGCAATACCTTGAAAGCCAACCGATGTGATGTGGTCATCGGGACGGCGGCCGGGGCCGACATGACGCTGAATTCCAAGCCCTACTACCGTTCTGGCTACGTATTTGTCTACAAGAAGAACAGTGGCTATGACATCAAGGATTACGATTCTCCGGATCTAAAAAAAGCGATGATCGGGGTGGTTGGCGAATCCCCTCCTAGCCGTCCGCTCAGCGACAAAGGGCTCATGGAACACTCGCGTCCTTATCGCATGCAACGCGATTTGAATCTGCCGCCAAGCTTCCTGATTGATGATCTGGTCAAGGGTGATATCGATGTCGCCGTGGTCTGGGGCCCGATAGGCGGCTACTTCGCGAAAAAGGCTGCCGCCGATCTGGTGGTGGTACTGGCTCCTGAGTACGCTGAAACGAATGTGCACGGCAAGGAGTACTGGAACATTTCGGTGGGCGTGCGCAGAAAAGACAAGGAGCGCATGGCCATGATCAATGGCGCCTTGGAACGGCAGAAAGACGCGATCAACAAAATTCTCGATGATTACGGCATCCCGCACGTGCCTGTCGTTGACGAGAAAAATTGATGCCTGATGTAAGCTGAATCTCAACGAACGCAGGCATTATCCAAAAGCCCCGGTCTTCAAGCGTTGCTGGCCGGGGCTTTTGTCGCCCATGGGGTGCGCTGGGGCGTGGGTGGCGACGCCCGGACAATGCCAGTGCTATCTATCCAAATGGTTAGCGGGTGTGCCACGCAAAAATGTTTATACAGGAGATGGCAATTTGAATGGAATAGTCTTGCGCTAAGCCATCATGTCTGCCGCTCACTCTTCGTGGCGAGTGGCACGGCTGAATACAGAAAATCAATCCACGTACTCGGTATCAATGGAGTTGCCGTAATTAATGATGGCTAAAAATCGAATGGGCATTTCGATCAGCCGCTCAGGACGATGAGGCAGCTCGCCTCGGAAGGTTAACGAATCGCCCGGTGCCAGCACAAAACTTTCCCCACCTACACTGTACTCGACTTTACCTTCCAGCATGTAAATGAACTCTGTCCCTCCGTGTTCAAACGCAGGAAATTCCTCGTTCTGTTCTTCCAGCGTGACCAGAAACGGTTCAAAAAGCTTTACTGGTCCCTGATCGTAAGCCAGTAGATGGTAAGTGTGCCCGCAGCGCGTACCGCGGCGGACGACTTCCATACCTTCCCCCTTTTTTACGAACTGTGCGCCATGCGCAGGGGCATTGTAGTCCCTGAACAATCTGGATAAGGGAACGCCGAGCGCATTGGCGATTTGTTCCAGAGATTCCAGGCTGGCTGACGCCAAACCGTTCTCGATCTTGCTCAGCATGCCGCGGCTGATCCCTGCGCGCTCTGAGATTTCTGCAATGGTCAGGCTGTTTTGCAGGCGCAGCTCTCTGAGTGTGGAGCCTAGAAAACGGCCTAGTGTGCTGCCCACCGTTTCTGTTGCGGTTGATTCAACCGGAAGCGACATCGTTTATCCCTAATGTAGTAACTGCGAGAAATGTTAAGGCAATTTTCCAGAAATGACCACGGCGTTTTTCATTACGTGAAACAAAGTTTAAAAAGTCGTTGACAACGTTTTTTGTGTATGGATAAATGGCAACAATGTTTCATGTGGGTTAATTAAAGTTAATGAAAAACATCTTCATCCGATTTGTTGAAAGATGGGCAAGGTAACAATTTATGGGGATATTTAAATGCCATTACGACTGCTTAAATATGCGTTGAGCAATAAGCATCCTGCGCCAAGATTCTTTAGGGCGAATGAGACGCCAAAGAAAACCTACGATGCTGTCATCATCGGTGGTGGTGGACACGGTTTGGCGGCGGCTTATTATCTGGCAAAGGATCATGGCATTACCAATGTCGCCGTTCTTGAGCGTGGGTATATCGGAGGCGGGAATACTGGGCGCAACACGACGATCGTCCGGTCCAATTACTTGACGCCAGAAGGGGTCAATTTTTATGACGCCAGCGTAAAGATCTACGAGGGTTTGTCCGAAGAGTTGGATCTCAACCTGTTTTATTCCACCCGCGGGCACTTCACGCTAGCACATACCGAGTCAGCTATGCGGACAATGCGTTGGCGTGCAGAGGTTAACAAGCATGTAGGCGTGGAAAGTTATGTCGTCGGCCCGGATGAGATCTCAAAAGCTTGTCCGCAGTTGGACATGAGTTGTAGTGGTCAGGCGCCAATTCTGGGCGCGCTGTTCCACGCCCCGGGTTCGGTCGCTCGGCACGATGGCGTTGCATGGGGTTATGCACGTGGTGCGGATCGCTACGGCGTCGATATTTTTCAAAATACGGAAGTCACCGGGATCGATGTTCAGGGCGGCAAGGTTCAAGGCGTCCAGACCAGTCGTGGCTACATTTCTACCGGCAAGGTGTTGTCAGCGGTTGCAGGATTTACGCCGCGCGTGACAAAAATGGCCGGTATCGAGACACCTATCGTGATTCATCCCCTGCAAGCCTGTGTCAGTGAGCCGATGAAGCCATGGCTGGACACCATCCTTGTCTCGGGCAGTTTGCATGTTTACCTGAGCCAGTCATCAAGAGGAGAGCTTGTCATGGGCTCTTCGCTTGACCCTTACGAGGTGCACTCGACGCGTTCCTCGCTGGATTTCGTGGAAGGGCTGACGACACACATACTCGATATGTTCCCGTTCCTGTCCAACATCAAAGTGGTGCGTCAATGGGCTGGGATGGCCGATATGACCCCTGATTTTGCCCCCATTATGGGAAAAACGCCGGTGGAGGGGTTTTACCTCGACGCAGGGTGGGGCACCTGGGGGTTCAAAGCTACTCCTATCAGCGGCAAAACCATGGCAGCGACGATCGCTAACGATAAGGCGCCGGAACTGATCCACTCATTCCGCCTGTCACGTTTCGAGGACTATGAGCTAACCGGAGAAAAGGGTGCGGCCTCCGTGGGGCACTAATTGAGGAATCGATAATGAAACTACTTAAATGTCCCCTGAATGGGCTGCGACCGATCAGTGAGTTTGTATTCGGTGGCGAGTACCGAAACATGCCTGATCCAGATAAAGCGACCGACAAAGAATGGGCTGGGTACGTACACAACCGTGATGGCGCGCCAGGACTTAAAAAAGAATGGTGGTACCACGGACCGAGCGGTACCTGGTTTATCGCAGAACGTAACACGCTGACAGAACAAGTGATGCGTACGTATTTTCTCGGTAGGGAGAATGAAGCATGAGTGCAAGACTGCCTAAACAAGAGGGCGAATGGATTAACCGTAGTAAAACGGTGAGATTCAGTTTTGAAGGTAAGGACTATATTGGTTACGAAGGTGACACGATCAGCAGTGCACTCTGGGCTGCTGGTGTCCACATCCTGGGACGTAGCTTCAAGTATCACCGGCCGCGTGGCATCTTTTCGATGGCTAACCATGATGTGAATGTAATGGTCACGGATGGGATAGATACCAACATCCGCGGTGACGTCGTCCAGGTGGTCGATGGCATGAATCTGTTGGCCGTGAATACGGACGGGGGTGTGCTCAAAGATAAAAGTCGCGTGATCGACTCGATTTCGCCGCTGCTGCCGGTCGGGTTTTATTACAAGGCATTCCATACGCCTCGCCGCTTGTTCCCCTTCTGGGAAAACATTATTCGCAAGGCCGCTGGTCTTGGTGTTGCCAACTTCAACTATCCACGGATCCTGAAAAAGAAGACGAACAAGCATTGCGATCTGCTGATCATCGGTGCTGGACCATCTGGTTTGAGTGCGGCACTGGCAGCAGCAGTGGCTGGCCTTGAAGTGGTTGTCGTCGACGAAAATGCGATGGCTGGCGGTACGCTCGGCTATGACCACGCGGGCACGTTAGAGGCAAGCCAATACCTGGACGAACTGTTGCCCATGGTGCAACAGCATCCTGATATCCAGTTGATTACTGGAGCGTATGCGGCCGGCTACTACACAGATCATCTTGTCCCGGTCGTGACTCAGGACGGCATCATTAAAGTTCGTGCAAAGAGCGTCATCGTTGCCACCGGCGTGTTCGAGCAGGCGCCGGTATTCCGCTATAACGATCTTCCCGGTGTCATGATGGGGTCTGCAGCACAGCGGCTGATACACCGTTACGGCGTCAAGCCATTTGATAACGGCATCGTCATGACGGCAAACAGCCAAGGGTATCGTGTCGCGCTCGATGCGGTTAGAGCCGGCGTGAGCGTGCGGGCATTGGTCGATATGCGGGCAGAGGGTGAGCCTAGCAAACTAAGTGAAGAGGTCCGGGCGGCAGGGATTGAGATACATCAGGGGTGTTGTGTCTACGAGGCATTGCCGACGCCTGGCATGCATGGTGTCAAGGGTGCGGTGATCTGTCGCTATGACGCATCACGTTATGAAGCTGACCCAGCGAGCGCGTTTACCATCGAATGTGATGGTATCGCCATGAGCGCTGGCTGGGCACCTGCGGCTGCATTGCTTTACCAGGCAGGCACAGTCATGCGGTATGACGAGATGATCCAGCAGTTTGTGCCATCACGACTGCCAGCAGGTGTCTTTGCCGCAGGTCGCGTTAATGGCGTATACGATCTGGAACAACGCATGATGGATGGCGCGCGCGCAGTTTCGGACGTGCTGAAGTTCCTTGGGCGAGAGGGTGCAAGCATCGAAATTAGTGCTGAAGTGGAATCCTCACCAAGTCATCCCTATCCCGTCGTGCCACATCCAAAGGGCAAGAATTTCATCGATTTCGATGAGGATATCCAGCTTAAGGACTTTATCAATGCGGCCAAGGAAGGCTTTGACAATATTGAGTTGATGAAGCGCTTCACCACGGTGGGCATGGGGCCGAGTCAGGGCAAGCATTCCAATATGAATGCCATTCGAATTCTGGCGCGCATCCGTGGCTTGAGCGTAGATAAAATCGGGACAACTACTGCACGTCCATTCTTTCATCCTACGCCCATTGGGCACCTTGCTGGGCGCGGTCTGCATCCGCACCGGCTGACGTCCTTGCATGCGCTGCACGTGGCAGCTGACGCCAAAATCATGGATGCAGGTGCCTGGCAGCGCCCTGCGTATTACCGTAAACCAGGCCTGGATGCCCGTGACTGTGTGTTTGAAGAAGTGCAAGCCGTCCGTGAGTCAGCCGGGATCATAGACACTAGTACGTTGGGGAAGATCGAGATCCGCGGAGCTGATGCATCCAGTTTCTTGGAGCGTTTTTACACGGGTTCTTTCGCCTCGATGGAAGTCGGCTCCAGCCGTTATGCCATGTCGATTGACGAGTCCGGTGTGGTGGCGGATGACGGTGTCGCCGTCAGGGTTGCTGAGGACTACTACTACGTATCTACTAGCACTTCAAATTCAGCAGTTACCTATCGGGAGATGCAGAGATGCGTCCAGATGTGGCAACTCTCTGTACTGTTGGTCAACGTCACTGGCGCATTTGCAGCCATGAATTTGGCCGGTCCTAAGTCGCGGGAAATTCTTTCCAAGATCACGAGGTTCGATCTCACTGATAAATCTTTCCCCTCTGGCGCCTATCGCGAGATGGAAGTGGCCGGCGTTAAGGCACGGGTATTGCGCGTTGCTTTTGTATCTGACCTGGCTTTTGAAGTGCATGTGCCGTCAGCGGCAGCACCTCATGTCTGGACAGTCATCATGAGCGCTGGGCAGCCATATGGGATTAGGCCATTTGGGACAGATGCGCAGCGCTTGTTACGTCTTGAAATGGGGCACCCGCTGATCTCCCATGACACCGATGGCCTGACGAATCCTTTCGAGATGCGCCACGATTGGGCAATCCATATGAGCAAGCCTTTCTTCACGGGGAAACGCAGCCTGGAGATTATAAGCAAGCGTCCTGTTCGGAAAGTGCTGGTTCCTTTTGTGTTGGCCGAGGCTTACTCAGGGGAAGTGCCCAATGAGTGCAACCTTGTGATTGATGGGCCAGATATAAAAGGACGCGTCACCAGTATCGCCTTCAGTAAAACCGTTGGTCGCTATATCGGTATGGCTTATGTCAGTCCGACATCCAGCAAAGTGGGGAGTGCGTTCAATATCAAGACGGATGGTGGCCAGATGGTCACTGCAACTGTGGCTAAAGCACCGTTTGTTCAATCACTGAAAGGGTAGTAGCCATGCAAATAGCGAAACTTTACAGCCCAGTTTCTTATGCGCTCCAGGATCAGGTTCCCAACCTGGGCCTGATTAATGGCATGGAAGTCGCCTTGTCTTTCGGTGGTCCCTCCCAGGAAGAACAGAGAAAGCAAACGTTGGGGATCTGCGATGTTAGTTGCTTACGGCGATTTGGCGTTAAGGGTCTGAACATCACCCAATGGCTGCATGCCAAGAGCATCACTTATCCGGCCGATTCAAATTCGTGGTCTCTGCATGGAGGTTCAATCTTGGTGTTGAGATTGGGAAGCAGTGAATTTCTGATCGAAGACCAACTGGAAGCCAATGCTTGCGAACCCTTGATTAACTGTACCCACTTTGAACCATATGGAGTGGTGCCAGTACAGCGTAATGATACTGCGCTGATACTTAGTGGCAGCAAGTTGCCAGCCCTGCTCAGTGAGTTATGCACGCTCGATTTGCGAGACGACGCGCTGGGAGAAAACACCGTTGTGATGACACAGTTGGCGGGGATCTCGGTCACTCTGATAAGACAAACCTTGCAGGGTGAGCCAGTTGTTCGCCTCTGGTGCGATGGCACTTACGGAGCATATCTCTGGCAGACCTTGAATGAAATCGCCGAAGAACAAGGTGGTGGTGCTGTCGGGATACATGCTTTCTTTACTACTAAATGAAGATGTTTATTTGATGGAGATAGAGATGAAATCGTTAGCGGAAGCAAAGAAGTTTATTGTCGAAAACAACGTCAAATACATCTTGGCGCAGTTTGTCGATATTCACGGAGTTGCAAAAGTAAAGTCAGTTCCTGCGGAGCATCTTGAAAGTATTCTGACTGGTGGTGCTGGGTTTGCTGGTGGTGCAATTTGGGGGATGGGTATTGAGCCTAACGGCCCTGACTACATGGCGGTCGGTGATCTTTCCACCATTAGCCTGACACCTTGGCAGCCTGGGTATGCGCGCATCATTTGCGATGGTCACGTGGAGGGTAAGCCCTATGCATACGACTCACGCGTGGTGCTGAAGAAGCAGATTGATCGCCTCGATAAGCGCGGCTGGATTCTCTATACCGGTCTTGAGCCCGAGTTTTCTCTGGTGCGCTTTGACGAAAAAGGTCACTTGCATCCGCACGATCCGTCGGACACGCTGCAGAAACCCTGCTATGACTACAAGAGCTTGACCCGTCATTCGGCCTTTCTGGAAAAGCTGACCGAATCCTTGCGTTCCATCGGCATGGACGTTTACCAGATCGATCATGAAGATGCCAACGGGCAGTTCGAGATCAACTACACCTACGCCGACTGTCTGAAGAGTGCAGACGACTACATCATGTTCAAGATGGCGGCGAGCGAGATCGCGAATGAAATGGGCATGACCTGCTCGTTCATGCCCAAGCCTTTCAGCAACCGCCCAGGCAATGGCATGCACATGCACATGTCCATCGGCGACGGCCAGAAGAGCTTGTTCCATGACGACAGCGACAAGAATGGCCTGGGTCTGTCCAAGTTGGCCTACCACTTCATGGCGGGCATCCTGGCGCACGCCCCGGCACTGTGTGCATTGGCCGCGCCGACCGTCAATTCCTACAAGCGACTGGTAGTCGGCCGTTCCCTGACCGGCGCCACTTGGGCCCCAGCCTATATTTCTTACGGTAACAACAACCGTTCGACCATGGTGCGTATTCCTTACGGCCGGATCGAACTGCGCCTGCCAGACGGCTCATGTAACCCATACCTTACAACGGCTGCTGTCATTGCGGCCGGCCTTGATGGCGTCGAGCGTGAGCTGGACCCAGGTAAGGGACACGACATCAATCTTTATGACCTTTCGCCTGCTGAGCTCAAGCAGATGGGGATAGAGGTCTTGCCGCAGGATCTTAATTCTGCGTTGAACGCACTGGAGAACGACAAGGTGATTCGTGATGCTCTGGGCAACGGACTCACGGAAGAATTCCTCAATCTGAAACGGATGGAATGGGTGGACTACATGCGACATGTGTCCGATTGGGAAATCAACCGCTACGTAGAGTTTTTTTAACTGGTATCACCTGTGTTGACAGGATTTCGCAAGGAGAACGATATATGTGTGGAATTGTAGGCTTGCTGGTGAAAAACCAGAAAATGAGAAGCCAGTTGGGTGAGCTCATGCTCCCCATGCTGATTGGCATGACGGATCGCGGTCCAGACTCTGCAGGTCTGGCCGTGTTTGGCACGCCAGTGCCAAAAAACGAACGCAAGTTCAACCTCTATACCGCTGATGAGGATTTCAACTGGCAGAAGCTGGGCCATGACTTTCAGGCCCACCTCGGCAACAAGGCTGATATCGCGCTTAAGGTTAACCATGCAGTCCTCACCACCTCCCTGGAACCGACCACCGTTAAGGTATGGCTGAAGGATCACTATCCTCAACTGCATCTGCTGTCAGTAGGTCAGTTGATGGATGTCTACAAGGATACGGGTACGCCAGCTCAAGTGGCGGCGCGCTACGACTTTCAAAAATTGAGTGGTACGCATCTGGTTGGACATACACGTATGGCGACCGAGTCTGCGGTGACTCCGCAGAACGCGCACCCCTACACGGCAGGCGAAGACTGGTGCTTGGTACACAACGGTTCGTTCTCGAATCCCAACAGCGTGCGCCGCATGCTGCAGCACAAAGGCATTGCATTTGAAACCGATAACGATACGGAAGCGGCTTGCCGATTCCTGGAGTGGCGTATGCGCGAAGGCGATGACTTGAATACGGCATTGCACAAGGGGTTTGAAGTGCTCGATGGTTTCTACACCTTGCTGATGGGCACGCGCGACCAGTTGGCTCTTGTTCGTGACCCATTTGCCTGTAAGCCAGCCATTGTGGCTGAGCATGATGACTATGTGGCGATAGCTTCTGAATACAGATCGCTGGCTCAGTTGCCGGATGTCAAGAACGCCAAGCTTTTTGAACCTATGCCTGAGGAGCTCTACATATGGAAAGTCTAGACCTTCATAAAATCACCGTACGGGAACTCAATCAGTATCTGCACAAAGAGTTTCCGCAAAAGAGCGATAAGAAGCTCGAAATTCTGAATCCAGACGGCGTACATAGTATCGCCGTTGGGCTGGACACAGAGGCGGAAGTCGATATTAAGGGCCATGGCGGCTACTACGTTGGTGGGCATAACAAGCATGCCAAGATCACCGTGCACGGGAACGTAGGCTGGGGTGTTGCGGAAAACATGATGTCGGGCCAAGTGCGGGTCAAGGGCTTTGCCTCTGAGTCTGCCGGTGCCAGCGGCCACGGTGGCACGCTGATCATCGAAGGTGACGCATCGCTGCGTTGCGGCATCTCGATGAAGGGGATCGATATTGTTGTAGGTGGCAATGTCGGTAACTTCTCCTGCTTCATGGCGCAGGCTGGTCGCCTCGTTATCTGTGGCGATGCCGGTGATGCGCTTGGCGACTCCCTCTACGAGGCCGTGATTTACGTTCGTGGGAAAGTCAAATCGCTGGGTGCGGATGCGCAGGAAGAACCGATGACGGACGCAGATTATGCGGCGCTCAAGGGACTACTGGATATCGCTGGCTTTAACCACAACCCCAAGGAATTTAAACGTATCGCCTCGGCTAAGACACTCTATAACTGGAATGCCGACGCCAATCAGGAGTATTAAACATGAGCAAAAAACTTGTTTTGGAAGAAAGTGCTGGGTTCAATAGAAACGTGATCGAGTACATCCACCGTGCATCTGCCACTGGGTTGTATGAGATCCGCGGTATCGGCGCAAAGCGAAAGCTGCCACACTTCGATGACCTGACTTTCCTGGCAGGTTCGGCTTCTCGCTACCCGCTGGAAGGTTACCGTGAACGTTGCACGACCAAGACCATCCTGGGGACGCGCTTCGCAAAGAAGCCGATCGAGTTGGCGATCCCAATCACGATCGCAGGCATGAGTTTCGGAGCCTTGTCTGCCAACGTGAAGGAGTCTCTGGGGCGTGCGGCGACAGAAATGGGGACGTCTACGACTACCGGTGACGGTGGCATGACGCCCGAAGAACGTAACTCATCCAAGACGCTTGTATATCAGTGCCTTCCTTCCCGTTATGGTTTCAATCCAGACGATCTGCGTCGCGCTGACGCCATCGAGCTGGTCATTGGCCAAGGCGCCAAGCCCGGCGGCGGCGGCATGCTGCTGGGACAGAAGGTGAACCCGCGCGTGGCCGGTATGCGCACACTGCCGGTGGGCGTCGACCAGAGATCTGCCTGCCGTCACCCGGACTGGACGGGACCTGACGACTTGGCTATCAAGGTACAGGAACTGCGCGAGCTGACCGATTGGGAAAAGCCGATTTACATTAAGATCGGTGCGACGCGCGTGTTTAACGACGTCAAGTTGGCGGTTCATGCAGGCGCTGACGTGATCGTGCTGGACGGCATGCAAGGCGGTACTGCCGCCACCCAGACCGTGTTTCTCGAACACATTGGCATTCCAACGCTGGCGGCTCTTCGTCAAGCCGTAGAGGCGTTGGAGGATATGAATATGAAGGATCAGGTTCAACTGATTATCTCCGGGGGGATTCGAACTGGTGCAGACGTTGCGAAAGCCCTGGCGATGGGTGCTGACGCTGTAGCGATAGGTCAGGGAGTACTGTTCTCGCTGGGGTGTAATAGTGAAACCTATGTGCAGAACGGACAGCATATCAGCGCAGAGGCTGATTATGAGGCGCTTGGTACGGCCCCTGGATTTTGCCATCACTGCCATACAGGCAAGTGCCCAGTAGGCGTTACAACTCAGGATGCAATTCTGGAGCAGCGCCTGCAACCAGACGTTGCTTCCAAGCGTTTGCGTAACTACCTGAAGACGCTGACCATGGAACTCACGACGGTGGCCCGTGCCTGTGGCAAGATGAATGTGCATCACTTGGAACGTGAAGATCTTGTGGCACTGACGATCGAGGCCGCTGCGATGGCGAATGTTCCACTTGCCGGCACTAATTGGATCCCCGGCGCACGTTTCTGATGAGTTAACGGTAATGCCCACGCTTCACATAGGTCAGTGAGTACGTGCACGCAGGGGGTTGTCGGTGATGATGGTATCTGGTGCCTCGGGGAGAGTTGCAGCATTCTCAGAGGCACCCGGTGCTTACCAGTGCCAACAACCGTTAAGCACCATGCTTATTGAGTTTCAGCCTACCTTTTTTGAGCGCTTACTCAATGAATCATCTTCTTACGGCAAGTGCATTTCGAAGACCGCGCCGCACTTGTTGTAAATCTGAACAAACCCATGTGTCTGTTTGTTCACGTGGAGGTGTGCGATGCGTGATGATAGGTACAACCCCAGACCGGTTCCGTCATCAGAGGTGAGCGCCCCATTTCCAAATGTGGCGAGAATGTGGTCGGGGTATCCAGGGCCATCGTCGCTGACAGCGATCACCGTCATTCCATTTTCGATTCGGAACGACAGGCGAATCTCACTAAGTGTAAACCGATCGGCGTTATGAATCGCATTGCCCAGACATAACTCAATGAGCCCTCTGTCAAAGTAGAAATCCGTTGAGGAGTCTTCGTTGATAATCCTCAAGGGGTGCTTGGTAAACGGCTGATAACTGGCAGCGAGAATATCAAGAAAGCTGTGCGGGTCGACAGCATCCGTATTAATGCAAAGCATCCCTCCCTGCATTTTGTACATCAACAGTAGATGATTTAGCTTGTCGTCTGCCTCCATCAGCAACCGCATGGATTCGGCGTCATGACCGGCATCCGCCTTGGACATAAGCAAGTTCAAGCTGTTTTTTACATCATGAATGTAAGCGGCAGAAATGTCTGCGCCTAATGAATTGCGTTCAGCCAGATCATCGGAGTTGGTCAAAATCACAGCCCTCCATTGATATCGAACTTCTTCGTGATACGGTCCATGGCATCTTCCAACCCTTTAATCCGGGGGTGCGCGGGGTTAATTTCTTTTAGACGAGACAACTGGTTCTTGGATTCGGTGTATTTTGTATGATCCAAGCCATTTTTTTCCAGATCCGCCAGCAGGATGGCCGCGGCGTTGCTGATGTACTGCTGATTTGATGGAACCCGTTCCAGCGCCGCACGCAATAGCTCAAAAGCCTCTTCGAACTTGCCTTCGCGCGCTAGAAGTACCCCATTGTTGTTAATGTCTTTTACCTCGGCCAGGCTGGAGTCGATGAGTTTTTCCAATCGGTCCTCATCTACGCCTGCTGCCAGCATCGATGTTTTTATTGAGGCCCGTTTATCCAGATCGTCAGGATTCATCTGAATAACATTTTTAATCAATTTCATGCCCTGATCGAGTTCGCCGTTTTCAATACATGCTTTGGCCAGAGTAAGGGAAAGCTCTTCAGACAAGCCGTCGAACGAATGGGTATTTGCCAGTGCATCATTCAGTGCTCGTTTTGCCGCTGGGGCATTGCCCGATCTTTTGTGCGCTATAGCCTCGATGGAGGCCAGCATGGACCTGTCGAGCGTAGCAACGCCTTTAATGGATGTTCTGGCATCCTGAATGACAGAAAGCGCTTGTTCGGCATCGCCTTTCTCTATCATGACATTAGAGAGCATGGCGTAATCGGAAGCCTCCCGCAAAGGCGAGTTCTTGTTTCGAGCGATGACAGATTTCATGGCATTTTCCGCCACACTTAACTCACCTGCATCCAATGCCACCGCTCCTATCGTTCTCTGACGACTCATTGAGTTGGATGAAATCGTAGCCGCGCTCTGGAGAATCGCGAGTGACTCCTTCTTTTTGCCGATACGCTTCAGGATCCGAGAGAGAAAGTCATAGGCAGCAAGATATTTCGGATTATCACGAATCACGCTTCTGGTCGCCGCTTCAGCTTTCTCTGGCTGGTTATTTCCAAGATAGGCTTTCGCCAGACCTAATCTGGCCCAGGGCAGATCTCTCGCGAGTACGATTTTTTGAAAATGATCTATGGCCTCTTGGTGACGCCCAGAGAGCAGAAACGCCTCGCCTTTCAAGCGGAGCGCATCCATGGAGAACTTGCTCTTCGATGCAATGACGTCATTACAGGCAGTGACCGTTCCGTCGTAGTCCTTAGCATCATATCGCTTGAAAACCTCTTTGAGGACCTCGTTTCTCTCGAACAGTCGATCAAGCCTCGCCATGACGGCCGCACCTGTAAAAGGCTTGAGCAAGTAATCATCAGGCGCACACTCGGCGGCGGTAATGACATGGTTATACCCTTGCTCCGCCGTTACCATGATGAAAATCGTGCTGCTCTGAATTACATTTTTTGATCTTAGAAATTCAAGAAACTGCTGCCCATCGGCAGCATCTCCCATGTAGTAATCACAAAGAATCACATCAAAATTATTGGAGGCAATGGCATCCATTGCTTCGTTGACGCCTGAAACAGAGCGGATTTTGCCAAATTCCAGATTGGACATCGTGATTTGAAGAGATGTTCTCGCATTTGGAATGTCGTCAACGATGAGTACCGACTTGTTTTTGTTGTCCGCCATAAAGCTCCAAAGGGGTAGTGGCAATCAATGATCTGAACAATCGCCTATTATTTAGGAACAGCATATCACGACATTGGATGACCTAGGGCGAGCTATCCATGGTGATGCGGCGATGAGTCTTGCCATCTTTGAGGCATTCCAAATGCCTGATTGTGTCGCCATTTGAAGATTTTCAAATGGGACGGTGATCATTGGATGTGACGTCCAGTCTAAAAGCGTATTTGGTTATCGGCCTCGTGGAAGGTCCGGTCAGATGGAAATCTGTCAATGCCGCAATCTAAAGTAATGGTTATCCACAGGGCCAGGTTCGATAGGAAAGGTCGCTGATTGCAAATAAAGCCTGAATTAACTTCACAAACCCGAATGTGGCCGCGCATTGCGGGAGGCTTGGTGCTTGTAGAAATGCATCGAATTCTGAGCCGGGATGTGCACTGAATTTTGACCCACCCTCAGTTAGCCATAGTATGGCTCAAGTCGTAGTTTGAATTCCAGTGATAGCCTCCTTTCCCTGATGAGTTGAGC
>Ga0265327_10000300_pt1 | contig 95914 bp, 52 predicted proteins | sample 41621metaG_FD_202089 | JGI IMG/M metagenome (GOLD analysis project Ga0265327, IMG submission 202089) | Rhizosphere microbial communities from Carex aquatilis grown in University of Washington, Seatle, WA, United States - 4-16-21 metaG | ecosystem: Host-associated > Plants > Roots > Rhizosphere...
CATGGCGGCGCGCCAGTGGTTCCTGGATCATGGCGGCCGGGATATCGCCCGCCATTTCGTGGCCACCACCACCAATGTCGAGGCAGCAGCCGCCTTTGGCATCACACAGACCTTCGGCTTCTGGGATTGGGTGGGCGGGCGTTTTTCGATGTGGTCGGCCATTGGCCTGCCCATTGCCCTGGCGCTGGGCAGCAGCAATTTCCACGCGATGCTGGCTGGCGGTCACGACATGGACGCGCATTTCGCGCAGGCCCCGCTGGCGCACAACCTGCCGGTGCTGCTGGGCCTGATGGACGTCTGGTACCGCAACTTCAAGGGCTACAGCAGCCGGTGCGTGGTGCCCTACCACCATGGCCTGCGCCGCCTGCCTGCCTACCTGCAGCAGCTGGTGATGGAGAGCAACGGCAAGCGCGTGGACGCCCAAGGCGAGCCGCTGCCGTTCGGCACCAGCGACGTGCTGTGGGGTGAGCCCGGCACCAATGGCCAGCACGCCTTCTTCCAGATGCTGCACCAGGGCACGGACGTCATCCCGGTCGAGTTCCTGCTTGTGCGGCAGGCCAGTTACCGTGCGCCGGGCAGCATGACGCCGGCCTTGCGCGCCTTGCTGGATCAGCAGCACCACATGCTGCTGGCCAATGGCCTGGCGCAGGCACAGGCGCTCATGTGGGGCAAGACCGCTGAAGAAGCGCTGCGCGAAACCGTGCCCACGGCCGCCCCCGACATGGCGCCCGAGGCCATTGCCAAGCACCGTACCTTCCCTGGCAACCGCCCGAGCCTGACGCTGCTGCTCGACGAGGTGACACCCCGCTCGCTGGGTGCCCTGGTGGCCTTGTACGAGCACCGCACCTTTGTGAGCGGCGCCCTGTGGGGCATCAACTCCTTCGACCAATGGGGCGTGGAGCTGGGCAAGGCCCTGTGCAAGGACTTGCTGCCGCGCCTGTGCTCTGGCGACACGGCGGGTGTCGATGCGGCCACCGCGGCCATGATCGCGCGCCTGCGCTGATTACCACTTTTCCAAGCGTTCGAAAGGTCTGCCATGGCGCAAGACAAGGTCCCGCCTCAGGCCGTGGTGTTTGACTTCGGCGGGGTGCTGTTCAACTGGCAGCCCGCCCGCCTGATCCAATCGGTGCTGCCCCACCTGGCCCGCACAGACGAGCAGGCGCTGGGCCTGGCCGCAGAGGTATTCCAGTCCTTCGTGCCGGGCAGTGACTGGTCCGAGTTCGACCGCGGTGCGCTGACCTGGGACGAGACCCGGGACCGGATCGCCACGCGCACCGGCCTGCCGGCCCAGGATGTGCACAGCCTGATGGCCGCCATCCCGCCGCACCTCGCCCCCATGGCCGACACCGTGGCCTGGCTGAACGAGCTGGCCGAATCGGGCATGCCGCTGTATTTCCTGTCCAACATGCCGCGCCCGTACGCCGAGTTTCTCCAGCGTGAGCACGCCTTCCTGGATCGCTTCATTTCGGGGGTGTTCTCGTGCGATGTCAGCCAGATCAAGCCCAATGCGGACATTTTCGAGACGGCAGCGCGCCAGTTCGGCATCGCGCCCGAGCGCACGGTGTTCATCGACGACAACGTGCACAACATCAAAACGGCCCGCTCACTGGGGTGGCGGGCCGTGCAATTTCAGGATGCGGGGCAGTGCCAGGCTGAACTGGCGGAACTGGGCTGGTTGTGAACCCCAGCCCGGGCCTGTGATCAGGCCTCGACCGTCTCGCTCAGCGCCTTGCGCATCTTCTTCATGGCGGCGACTTCGATCTGGCGGATGCGCTCGGCGCTGACGCCGTAGACCGCAGCCAGGTCGTGCAGGGTCATGCCGCCGGAGCCGTCGTCATTGACCTTGAGCCAGCGCTCTTCCACGATGCGGCGGCTGCGTTCGTCCAGCTGGTCCAGGGCCATGCTGATGCCGTCGCTGGCCAGCCAGTCGCGGCGATGCGCCTCGATCACCCGGGTGGGTTCATGCACCTCGTCGGCCAGGTAGGTCAGCGGCGAGATGATGCCTTCATGCTCTTCATCTGCCGGGGCTTCCAGGGCCACGTCGCCGCCTGCCATGCGGGTTTCCATCTCGATGACGTCCTCGGGGCGCACATCCAACTCCTGCGCAACGCGGTGGATTTCCGCCTCGCTCAGGCCGGCGCGGCCCACGTGGTCATTGCCTTCTTCGCCCTTGAGCTGGTGCTTCATCGAGCGCAGGTTGAAGAAGAGCTTGCGCTGGGCCTTGGTCGTGGCGACCTTGACCATGCGCCAGTTCTTGAGGATGTATTCGTGGATTTCGGCCTTGATCCAGTGCAGGGCGTAGCTCACCAGACGCACGCCCTGATCGGGGTCGAAGCGCTTGACGGCCTTCATCAAACCGACATTGCCTTCCTGGATCAGGTCGCCTTGTGGCAGGCCGTAGCCCAGGTACTGGCGCGAGATGGACACGACCAGGCGCAGGTGCGAGAGCACCAGCCGGGAGGCCGCCTGCAGATCCTGCTGGTCACGCAGACGACGGGCCAGCGCCTGCTCCTCCGAGGCCTCCAGCATGGGGATGGCCTGCACGGAACGGATGTAAGCGTCCAGATTGCCCAGCGAGGGCACCACACTCCAGGGGTCACGGGTGGCGATGGCAGTGGTCAAGGTCATGGTGGTCCTTTCGTGCATCCTTCTCAAAACATATTAGCACTCTTGCTCAGAGAGTGCTAAGACCGAAAAGTTCCTGTGGATTTGAGAATTTTGGGTCTTTGAGTTGGTTGTCTGTTGTCGAACGCCGTTCATTCTTGAACTTTTGTTCATTCATTCTTTAACCTTCTCCCGTTTCGTTAGGGATGCTGGGCTTTTGACATGGCTGACAGTCAATCGGTGCGACAAAAAAGCCGTCCATGTCTTTTGTGTAATGTTTTGCAATGCGAAATATTTTGGATTTCATGCGTGCGTTGCTTTGTGTCGCCTGTGAAAACAGGTTACGCACGATGGTATGAACGTCAGGCAGTCAAGTCCAAAGCGGTCGAGGGGCGCATGCTGCCCAGGCAAGCGGGGTTTGCAGCGGCGCTGGTGCTGCGCTTCTTCAGTTTAAAAACGATGTTCTGACATCAGTCGTCGTGCTGGGTGATCACCGCATCAAACCGATCCAGGCTCGCCTGTGTCGAGAAATCCATTTGCCGATAACCACGCTTCGAACGTATCGACCTGAGTGAACTTCGTGGGCACATCGTACGAAGGGAAGCGAAGCCACCAGTGCAGGTCCTTGCAGATGTAGACCTCCGTGATGGCCGGCTTGGGCGTGGTTGGCTCTGGCCATCCAAGGAGCTTCCTAATGAGCTCGACATTTTCAGCAAAGAACTTTCTCCGTCGCTCGATCTTCACAAACTGGCCGATTTCGCTGCCGCCACCGAAGACGCGATCTCGCAGGCGGCGCGAGTCCTTCACGCAGAATGGCGGTTGGTTGTACTTGCACTCGCCGAGCAACCAGCGATTTCTCTTCGGCCAGTAGGCAAGAAGATCGAAGTCCCCTACATCGGCAAAGGGCCACCTCGAAACCTAGGGTGATTCAAAACGGGGAGCCGTAGGCGCAGGTGGGCATCCACCTTCAGCGCTTGCTCCAACGCAGCCACAAACGCCGAGAGCTTGCCCGGCACAGCGGGCTGGTATCTCGGGATCTCATCCCAGCGGCCTTGAGCCACTTCTTGACCGTTTTGCGCGACAAACCAGTGCGCTTCGGTATCTCGCTGATAGAGAGTTGGTCGCGCAACTTCATGCGCCTGACCTTGCCAACCATGTCCATGGTGATCACCCTGGTCAATTTTGAATCGGCACTTCCTTGTTTAGGTCGTCAGTTTTCGGTCGGCGGCAACATCCCTTGTTGTTGACAGTGTCTACCTTTGAGTCTATATTGGTAGACAGTGTCAACCTGAGGTCAGCATGGCATGTCTCAAACCCGGCGGCTCCTGTGATGACCGCAGGCGCTGGAAATCGTTTCGATGCCGGAACGCGCTTGAATGCCATTGACAAGGAAGCAAAGTGAATCCCGAAGTTGCCGTTAACGCTGGCCTACCCTTGACCGGAAACACGCACTCTGCAACACGGCTACGAATCGGGTTGGTCGAGGATGATCCGTCCATCCGCCAGAAGTTCGCCAGAGCGATCAACAAGTCCAACGGGTTCGAGTTGTGGTTTGAGTCAGGCACAGTGCAAGGTGCGCTGGATTGGATGGCCAACTGCTCAGCGGATGGTTGGCCGGAAATCTGGCTGGTTGACCTAGGGCTGCCGGATGGCAGTGGATTGACAGTGATCCAGCAGGCATTGGGCACCCATGGGCCCACGCTGGTGTTGGTCATTTCCATCTTCGCGGATGACGAAGCCATCATCGGGGCGCTTCATTCAGGTGCAATGGGGTTCATCCAGAAAGGAGATGGGGATGACGAGTTGCTCGAGCACCTGGAAAACGCCACACAAGGCGGAGCGCCCATTTCACCGAGGGTGGCAGCACGCTTGCTGGACGCGTTCAAATTGTCCGTACAGCAAGGCACCACATCGCTGGCTGGCCATGACGCTAGCGATAAGGAGCCCGAATCGGCCTCGGCCCTGACGGTCCGTGAAAAAGCCGTGCTGAGCTGTCTGACCCGAGGGCATTCCTATGAGGAGGCGGCCGCGGCACTGCACATGTCGCTGAACACGTTCAGGCATCACATCAGGGGCATCTACGCGAAGCTAGGGGTGCACTCGAAGATCGATGCGATCAATGTGGCGAGGAAGAGGAGATGGCTTTTCCAGCCCTGAAGGTGGGGACGACACGAGTCCTTGCGCTGCTGGCGATCCTCCTGGGCGTCGTCGTGGTGGCAGGCGGAATGCTGATGCCATTGCATGTGCAGCAGTCTGCGCGGGGCTTTACCTGGATCCGGTTTGCCGAGGTCACGCCCGGTGGCTGGGATGGGCGCAAGCCCGATTTGCAGCAGGCATCACCAGTTGCTCTGCCTGATCCATGGCATCTGTCTGGTCGGCAGGGTGTCTGGACCTATCACATCCAGCTGCCACCGAGAGCCAGTGAGGGCGCATCCAGTATCGATGTGCCTGACGTCACCCAGGGCCTCTGGATTCCCCGCGCAAGCACGGTGCTTGCCATCTGGGTGGATGAGCAACTCATTGTCGGCATGGGCAGCGAGGCATCGACCTTCACCGACAGACCTTGGCTGGTCAGCCTGCCCCGCAGGCAAGTGGGCGCTCGCCAATCCCAGGTGCACATCGTGGTGGCAGGGCTGAGCGAGCGCGCCAGCGGCTTGTCATCCGTCGCCCATGGGCCAATGGCGCAGCTCGGCCCTCTGCGCGACATCAGAGATGCCCTGCTGACAGGTGGTGGGCTGTCTGTGTTCGCTGCGACCTTGATGATGTGCGCAGGTGCAGGGTGGGTCGCCTTTCATCTCAGCTCCATGGCCGTGCTTCTGTTCATGTGCACGACAGGGCTCATGTGCATGCGGGAGGCCCTCGTTTTATGGGGTACCTGGTTCCTCTCGGCGCAAGTCAGGGACGCCATGGTCCATGCCAGCGCGGGAGCGGCCTTCGTGGTTTCAGGATTTCTGTTGCTGGGATACCTTGAACATCGCGCCCCGCAATGGGAAGCAAGTGCGAAAGGTTTGCTGCTCCTGGTCTTGCCGACCTGGGCAGCATCTGTCCTGCGTCTGCCTGCAAGCCGCGATGCGATGTTGCTTTGGTATGGCCTGTCACATGCAGCAGGCTTTTGGGTGACTGTCATCGTCGCGACCGAGGTGCTGCGCAGGCCCACGGCAAAGCGTGCGCTGATTTTGCTGTCGGCCGTAGGGGTGATGGCTTGCACGTTCCTGGACGACTGGCACACCTTCCTTTCGAGTGCGCCCTCCAGCTATGAGTTTTTCCGCCTGGCGCCCGCCGCCTCTGTCAGCGCTTTGCTCTCGGTGGTGGTAACCACCTATCTGCGCGTTTTTCGTGCGCTCGTGGCCGAAGGTCGGTTCAAGGCCGACTTGCTCATCGAGGTGAATCGGCAACGCATGGAGCTGGAGCATCTTCATGCTGCCATACAGGAGAAGGCCAAGGCAGAGGTCACGGCCCGGGAGCGGTCTCGCATCGCACGCGACCTGCATGATGGCCTGGGCTCCCAGCTGGTTCACATTCTGTCAGATGTGGAGTCAGGGGAGGTTGCACAAGCCAATCTGATCACCGAGCTCACAGAGCTTCTGGATCAGTTGCGCCTGACCATGGACACGCTCGACCCCATCGCCAAAGACGTACACGACCTACTGGCGCAGATGCGATACCGGCTCAAAGACCGATGGCGGAGAGCTGGCATCACGCTCGCGTGGTCAGTTGAGCCGATCTCGTCGGACCGACGATTCACGCCCGATGAGCTCGCAAGCTTGCAGCGTGTGCTCTACGAGGTCTTCGCGAACATCGTCAAGCACGCGAAGGCCAGCCACGTGTCCATCCAAACCTTCTCAGACCCACTGCAGAACGTGTGCGGGATCGTGATCCGCGATGACGGTATTGGCTTCTCGCCATCACGCCACCCATCGGGGAGGGGCCTGCAGAACATCGCTTCCAGGGCAAATGAAATGGGCGTGTCAACGCATGTGGTTACCAAGGAAGGGCATGGGGTCACGCTGACCTTAAGCTGGCCCTCTCGATCCCATTGATGCGGCGGCCCACGAGGGCCGCATCGCATGCATGCGATCACGATCGTCCCGATGCGCGATGAGTTGAGTCCAAGCACCATGTGAATCAGATGGTCATGCAACAGGCGGCGTCAGTCGCCAGCAAGGCAGGCCATTGATCATCAACCTTCACATACGAGGATTCAATATGACAACCATGCCGATCAAGGCATTCGCCGTTGCAGCGATCGCTGCGATGAGCTTTGCTGCTCATGCATCAGGGCCTGGCTACTCCTTCACGGGTGGTGGCGCTGTCCTGACGTTCACGAGCGACTCGCTGGCTGCACTGAACACCGCTGGTGTCACGGTCACAGCGACCGCCCCGGCCACCTTCGATGGTGCCAAGATCAACATGACGTCCAACGATGCACAGGTGCTATGGAATGCCAATTACGACGTCACATCGCTGACGGGGGGCGGCGGCTTCACGCTGACCTCGGGCACAACCAAGGGCGCGCAAGTGGTGCTGAGCAACATCAAGCTCGATACCACGTCAGCGACGGTTTACGCCGACATGGTGTCGTCCTCGTTCAGCAGCAGTTTCGGGTCTTACCAAGGCAAGACCTTGTCCAATTTGGCCCTGTTCACAGGCAATGCAACCGGCAGCACCAACATCGTTGGCTCTGGGAGCAACATGAGTTTCTCCATCGGCAACCTCAAGCTTTCCAGCGCAGCGGTTCCCGAACTGGGTAACGCTTTGGGTGTACCTTCGTTCATTCAAACCGCCCTGTTCCCGAGCATCAATTTTGGAACGATCGCGCTCAATGCCCAGTTTGCCAAGTTGTCCAGCACGCCCAGCGTGCCGGAGCCGTCCACCTACCTGCTCATGGGCATCGGCCTGATCGGCCTGGTACAAGCCAAGCGCCGCCGCACGACGCATTGAACCTGATGTCCTGAATTTCTTGTTACTCCACTATGTTTCGGCCGCCCTCCCGCGGCCGTTTTTTTGAGGTGCTGTATGGCCCGAACTTTTTGCTCGTGGGCAGTGAGCGTTGTCGCTGCAATCACCTGCCATGCCAACGCATGGTCCACCCCACTCACACTCAACACCACCTGGCTGGACGCCAACGCGACGATGACCTTCAGCTCGACCGTGCTGCAAGCGCTGGCGGTAACGGGGATCCAGGTGTCACCTGGCGGCAAGGCCACCACCATTGGTGATGGCGTGTTGAACCTGCCGGTGTCTCAGGCCACGCTGGACATTAAGCTCTTGCCCCCATCACTGTCGATCCAGAAGGCCGAGGTGGCGGGGGTGTCGCTGGACTTTTTCAACACACTGAACCAGTCCAAGGTCAGCCTCGCGAACCTGGACATCGACTTCAAAACAAGCCTGGTCATGGGCGATGTCGTCACGGCCAAGGGTTCTGTGCTGGCGCCGCTGCTCACGTTCTCGGTGCTCAAGCCGCTGACCTTTGACCTGAAGGGTGGCGTTTCATTCAAGCTGGGTCTGGGCAACCTGCACTTCACAGATGAAGGGGCGCAGCGTTTCGCGGATGCGGTTCAATTGCCTGCGTTCATGGTGCCGGTCTTGAAGCAACTCGACTTCGGCACGATTGACACCACGGTGACGCCCTGGTTCCGCAAGCCGGTGGCGGCTGTCCCTGAGCCATCGACGAATGCTTTGTTCTTGCTCGGCATTGGCGGCTTGGCGCTCATGCGAAGCAAGGCCCGCTGGTCCGGCCACGTCATCGCGGGAGCCGTGTGATGCGCATGCTGCGGAGTCTGGCGCTGTTTGGCCTGACATGCGGGGTGGCCACGTCGGGCCACGCTCAGCTCCCGAACGATGTGGGCGGTGAGCTGCAGCTGAAGCCTGCCCGGAACATGTACTGGCGTGCGGGCTACACCAGGTTGAAGCCCAACAACCACAATGGAAATGTCAGGGAGTCAGGTCAGCGGGTGATCAAGTACGGAGACGAGTTCACACCTGGGCTCGACCCTCAATACGCGACGGCGCTTCAACTGCTGTCCAACAGCATCAAAAATGACCATCCGTCTGACCCCGAAGGCCGAGGGCTGGGCATTCCGGATGGTGTGACGGTTTCAGCCAAACAGGCTGGTGGGTTCACGGTCACGATGGGGCGCTACCTGGACGAAGATCGCCACTGGGCCATGGAAGCCTATGTGCTGGGTCAGCCTTTCGATGTCGCGGTGCAAGGCGCCGGCAGAATCGGCGGGCAGGGCGCTGACGCCGTCAACCTCGGCAAAGTGATGTCCACGAAGGGGTTTGGGCCCATTGCTTATGCCAAGTACATCGTGGGTAACAAGAACGCCTGGTTCAGGCCGTCCATCGGCTTGGGGGGCTATTACTTTGTGTTCTTTGACACGAAGGCCTCCAGATCATTGGAGGACTACAGCGGCGGCCCCACCACGATCCATGTCAAAAACGCCTATGGGCCAGCCGGCTTCCTGGGCGCAGACCTGAGCGTGGGCGATGGCTGGACATTGAATGCAACGCTGGGCTACCTGAAGCTGCGCACGACGGCCAAGGCGGTGACGAACTCTGATCCGAACCTCCTGGCCCAGGGGCCTGCGATCGTGCAGTCCGCGAAAGATGTCGGCCCGAACACGCTGACGGCCATACAGATCATCAACGGCACAAAGTTCAACTCCGTGAACCTGCTTCCCGGCATTGCCAACCAGATTGCCGCAGCCCGCAGTGGTTCCGGTCAGGTGCCCAGTCTCGGGACCTACACCCGGTCCTTTGATGCGAAGCTGGACCCTTGGTTGCTAACGGTGAGTGTGGGGCGCGATTTCTGACCCGCCTGTGCTGATGCACCCGAAGATGCTGCGTTCGTTCAGGCCTTGGCCTGCAAGCCGATCTCCACCATCTTGATGACGTGTTCGATGGCCTGCTCGAGGACCCTGGACTTCAGGTTCAGCTTGTCAATGCAGTTGCCATTCATCACGCCCGCGAGGCCATGCACGGTGGACCAGATGTAGAGCGCATCCAGGTCTACCTTGTCATTCACTGCCGCCGACTTGCCATGCATGCGTCTCAGGACCGTGCGCAGGATGTCGTAAGTGTGGACAGCGTCGCGGATGAGATCCGGGTGTTCTGCCGATTCGGGCCAGGCTGTGTCAAACATCAAGCGGTATTCCAGGGCGTGATCTCTGGCATAGCTGAGGTACTGGCGCCCCAGTGCAGCGAGGTCCTCCTTCGGGTCGGCGAATTGGCCGCGTCTGTCCAGGTGCGCTGCGAAATTCTGGAAGCAACGCCGCATCACCTCGGCCAGCAGGTGATCTCGGCTCGGGTAGTGCTTGTAGGGCGCTTGATGCGACACGCCCAGCTTGCGTGCCACGTCGCGCAGGCTGAGGTTCTCCACGCCTTTTTCTGCGATGACTTCCTGGGCGGCAATGACGCAAGCCTCCCGCAGTTCAAGCGGGGCGTCAGGCGATGAATTTGTCTTGGTCATGGGCTCCACCATTGTACGGATCGACTCGCCGGTTCAGTGCGCGAGAAGGCCTGGGTTGACACTGTCTACATTTAATGACAAGATGGTAGACACTGTCAACAAAGAAAGCGGAATCATGCCTCTTTGGCCACTTCGGCGCCAGCAGACCCGTACCATTTCTGCCTTGTGCCTGATCGCTATGTTGTCGGCCTGTGCTACCACAGAGAGCGCGCAGCCCGATGTCTCCGCCACCCAAGACGCCGGGTTTCGCCAGGTTTCAGAGCAGCCCCCTGAAATCGAAGGGACCTGGTGGCGGCACTTCAACGACAAGGCGCTGGAAGCTCTGGTCCAGCGCGCCCAGTCGGCCAACCACGACGTGCGCATCGCCTCGCAGCGCGTGCTGCAGGCCCGCGCCGGCCAGACTGCCGCGGCATCCAGGCTGCTGCCCACGGTATCGGTCTCGGCTTCTGCCTCCGATGAGCGCACTGGGCTGCCTGAGCAGGTCAAGCAAGGCAAGCCGGACACGCGGGCCTACCGAGGCTCGCTGGACCTGGGATGGGAGCTGGACGTCTTTGGTGCCGCGCGCGCCAGCGCAGACGCCGCAGAGCTGGATGCACTCAGCGCACAGGAGGCGGTGGGCGTGGCGCGCTGGCTGGTGAGCAGTGAAGTCACACGCCACTACATCGTCTGGCAAAGCGCCCGACTGCGCCTGGCCAGGCTCGAAGCCTTGCTGCAGGCCCAGCGTGACACCGAGCGGTTGACCCGAAGCCGGGCGGGCGCTGGCCAGTCCAGCCAGTTTGACGTGACCCGAGCCACCGGCGAGGTGCAATCTCTGCAAGCGCAGCTGCCCCCGTTGAAAACGCTGATCGAGGTCACAGAGACCCAGCTCGCTGTGCTGGTTGGCGCCAACCCCAACCGGCCCTTGCCTGAGCTCAACCGGGCCGTCCCCCCCGTGCTGCCGAGCCCGCCGCGCATGGCGGCCGGGCAGCCTGCCGAGCTGCTGTTGCGCCGCCCTGACCTGCGCCTGGCCCAAAAACAGTTCATGGCGGAAACCGCCCGCTTGCGTGAGGCCGAGGCCGACCGGTGGCCCAAGTTCTTCCTGGCTGCGGCCTTTGGACGCGAGGACCTGAAACTCAATGCGCTAGACCTTTCGCCCGTTCGCTATAGCACAGCGGCTCTGGCATTCACCATGCCGCTGTTCAACGCGGGTCGCTTGCGGGCCGCAGTCGAGCGCCAATCGGCCAAAGAGCGCATGGCCACCCTGCAGTACGAGAAGGCTGTGCTGGGCGCCGTCAAGGATGTGGACGACAGCCTCGTGGCGCTGGCTCAGGAGCGTGATCGCTCGGCCGCGCTGGAAGCGGCTACCCAAGAGCGGCGCAAGGGCTTGCGCCACGCCGAGTCCCTCTACCGGGAAGGGCAGATCGATTTGCTGCAGCTGCTTGATGCGCAGCGCGCGGTGCTCGCCGCAGAGCTGTCGGCCATCGATGGCCAGACACAGCTGGCCTTGAACACCGTGCAGCTTGCGTCGGCTTTGGGTGGTGGATGGCAGGACACCGCCACCACTGCTGCCACCGCCGCCACCAACCTCCAGACGTCCCCCAGCCTCACACCTGAGACTACGCGATGACCCACTCACGCCCCCTCCGCCAGCCTGGGCTGGCCCGCCCCTTCATTTCGCTGAGCCTGCTCTTCGGTGTGCTGGCTTCGTTGAGCGCCTGTGCGCCCCATGAAACCAAAGCACCGCCCTTGCCCACGGTTTACGTCACCCCGGTGCGCAATGACCTGGGTGAGGATGTCCGCATCCTGAGCGGTTCCGTGCAGCCGCGCATCGAGACCCACGTCTCATTCCGCACGGGTGGCAAGGTCACGGCCCGACTGGTCGATACCGGGCAACAGGTGCGTGCTGGCCAGCCCTTGGCGCGTCTGGATGCGGGCGACTACCAACTGGCGACAGAGGCAGCGGCCGAGCAGCTGCGCGCAGCCCAGGTCGATGCCACGCAAGCGGCCAGCGATGCGGCGCGCTTCAAGCGGTTGTTGGCCGATGGCTCTGTGGGCGCGGCAGATCAGGAGCGGCAACAGGCCCGCGCTGACGCTGCGGCCGCACGCCTGGTTCAGGCTGAACGGCAACTCGATCTTCAACGCAACCGAGCCGGTTACGCGGTGCTGGCTGCGCCCTTCGATGGTGTGGTCACTGGGGTGCAAGTCGAGGTGGGGCAGATGGTGGCAGAGGGGCAGCCCGTGATCTCCCTGGCCAAACCCGCAGAGCTGGAAGTGGTGGTCGACCTGTCCGAAACGCTGGCGGCGGCTGCAAGAGACCAGCTCAGTCAGGCGCGCATCGCGGGCCTCCCTGGCCCGGTCAAGCTGCATCTGCGTGAGCTGGCGGCCAGCGCTTCGGCCACGGCACGCACCTTCCGGGCGCGCTACGCCATCGAATCGCCTCCGGCAAGCCTGCGCATGGGCATCACGGCCGATGTACAGCTGGCACGGAAGGGGGTCACCGCCTCCGCTGAGTTGCCAAGTGGTGCGCTGTTGACCACCCACCAGCAACCCACGGTGTGGGTGGTGAACGACAAGACCGGCGCCTTGACGCGCCAACCCGTGGCGCTGTTGTCCCAGTCCACTGATCGCGTGCGTGTCACAGGCCTGAGCGACGGCCTGCTGGTGGTGTCGGCGGGTGCGCAGAAGCTCGACGCGGGCATGAAGGTGCAGACCGCCATGCGCCCAGGGAGCCTGTGATGAAGTCGTTCAACCTGTCTGAATGGGCCGTCACGCACCGCGCGATGGTGCTGTTTCTGATCATCGGCAGCTTGCTGACCGGCATCTTCGCCTTCACCCGGTTGGGCCGCCTGGAAGATCCCCAGTTCATGGTGCCCACCATGACAGCCGTCGTGGCCTGGCCCGGCGCCACCGCGCAGGAAGTGCAAGATCAGGTACTGAACCGCATGGAGCGCGAGCTGCAGAAGATCGAAGGCGTGGACTTCATCCGCAGCTTCTCTCGCCAGGGCTATGGCGGCGTCAACCTGTGGATGAAGGGCGGCACATCCAAGACCCAGTTGGAGCGCGCGTGGTACCAGGCCCGCAAGAAGATCGGTGACGTGCGTCACCAGTTTCCTGAAGGGGTACTGGGCCCCATCTTCAACGACGAGTTCAGCGACGTCTACAGCGTGATGTACGCCATCAGCGCCGCAGACCTGAGCTGGCCCGAGCTGCAGATCCTGGCCGAGGACATCAAGCGCCAGGTGCAGGCCGTGCCCGGGGTGACCAAGACCGACCTGTTCGGGCGCCAGGCCGAGCAAGTCCACGTGGAGTTCTCCAGCCAGCGCCTGGCAGCGCTGGGCATCAGCGCACAAACCTTGATCGAGGCCCTGCAGCGGCAGAACGTGCTCAGCCCCTCTGGCGCGACCGAAGGTCACGGCGACAAGGTGTTCGTGCGGATTGACGGCCATTTGCGCGACGCGCGAGATGTGGCCAACGTTACCGTTTCGGCCGGCGGCAAGCTGCTGCGCCTGGGCGATGTGGCCAAGGTCAGCGCAGGCCAGGAAGACCCGCCCACCTACACGGTGCGCCACGATGGCAAGCAGGTGCTGATGCTAGCCGTCACCTTTGACCAACACGGCAACGTCTTGACGCTGGGGCGCGAACTGGAGGCCAGCGTGGAGACCATCAAAGCCAGCCTCCCTTTGGGCGTGGTGGTCGAGAAAGTGGCCGATCAACCCCGCATCGTTGAAGAGTCGGTTTGGGAATTCGAGCACTCGTTCCTGGAGGCCTTGGCCATTGTGCTGGCTGTGTGCTTCCTGTTCCTCGGCTGGCGCACGGGCATCGTGGTGGCGGCCTCTGTGCCCCTGGTGCTGGCGATCGTGGCCATCGTCATGCTGGCCGCGGGCTGGAACCTTGACCGCATTTCTCTGGGCGCCTTGATCATCGCGCTGGGCCTGTTGGTCGACGACGCCATCATCGCAGTAGAGATGATGGTGGTGAAGATCGAGCAAGGCTGGGATCGCGAGAGCGCAGCGACATTTGCCTACACCTCCACGGCCTTTCCCATGTTGACAGGCACCCTGGTCACGGTGGTTGGTTTCATGCCCGTGGGGTTTGCCAAGTCCATCAGTGGCGAATACGCTGGTGGCATCTTCTGGGTGGTGGGCGCAGCCCTGATCGTGTCCTGGTTCGTGGCCGTGGTGTTCACGCCTTACCTTGGCGTCGTGCTCCTGCCCAAGACCATGCAGGCACACGGGGGCGCGGCTCATGACCCTTACGCCGGACGGCTCTACCAACGCATGCGCCAGCTGTTGCAATGGTGCGTGAGGCATCGCCTGCTGGTGGTGGCGTTGACGGGCGGGCTCTTTCTGGCTGCAGGTGCAGGCATGGGCCTGGTGCAGCAACAGTTCTTCCCGACGGCCTCGCGGCTGGAATTGATCGTGGACCTGCGCATGCGTGAAGGCGCCTCGTTCACGGCTACCGAAACCCAGGTGAAGCGCTTCGAGCAGATGCTGAAGGGCGATCCCCAGGTTCAGCACATCAGCTCTTACACGGGTGCTGGCGCACCACGCTTCTTCCTTTCGCTGCCCATTGAATTGCCCAACCCGAGCTACGCCCAGATCGTCATCAAGACGGCCAATGTGGCCGACCGTGAAGCCCTGCGGCGTCGCTTGATCGATGTGTTCACGGCCGAGAAGGTCTTCCCCGATCTGCGTGGGCGCGTCACGCGGTTCGAGTTCGGCCCGCCCGTCGGCTTCCCCGTTCAGTTCCGCGTGGTGGGGCCAGACACAGCCAAGGTCCGAGCGATCGCCTACCAGGTGCGCGATGCCGTGCGGCAAAGCCCATTGGTTCGCGATACCCAGCTCGACTGGAACGAGCAGGTGCGGACCCTGCGTGTCCAGCTTGACCAGGACAAGGCCAGGCTGCTGGGCATCACCAGCGCCGATGTGTCGGCCATGATGCAGACCGTGCTGAGCGGGGCGCCCGCCACGCAGATCCGCCGTGGCGAAGATTTGATCGATGTGACAGTGCGTGCCTCCGCCCAGGAAAGGCTGGCGTTGGAGCAATTGGGCGACGTGAGCCTGTTCACGCGCAGCGGCGCGGTGGTGCCGCTGTCACAAGTGGCGACGCTGGTGCCCACATTTGAAGAGCCGGTGCTGTGGCGACGCAACCGCGACATGGTGCTGACCGTGCGCAGCGATGTGCAAGACGGCGTGCAAGGCCCGTCGGCCACGATGAAGATCTGGCCGAGCCTCCAGCCCATCATCGACAAGCTGCCGCCGGGCTACCGCATCGAACAAGGTGGTGCCATCGAAGAAAGCGACAAGTCCAACCAGGCGCTGTTCGCGGTGTTCCCGCTGATGTTTGTAGTGATGCTGCTGATCCTGATGGTGCAGCTGCAGAGCTTCTCCCGCATGTGGATGGTGTTCCTGACCGCCCCCTTGGGCATCATTGGCGTGGTGCCAGCCCTGCTGGCCTTCAATGCACCTTTTGGCTTTGTCGCCTTGCTGGGGGTGATTGCGCTGGGCGGCATGATCATGCGCAACGCGGTGATCCTGGTCGATCAGATCGACCGCGACATCCAGGCGGGCACGCCAGCCTGGCAAGCCATCGTCGAGGCCACGGTGCGACGTGCGCGTCCCGTCGTTCTGACGGCGGCTGCCGCGCTCCTGGCCATGATCCCGCTCACCCGCAGCGTGTTCTGGGGCCCGATGGCCATCGCCATCATGGGCGGCCTGTTCGTCGCCACGGCGTTGACGCTCGTGTTCGTTCCGGCTTTGTACGCCGCCTGGTTCAAGGTCCAAGGTCCCAGCATGGAAGAAGCCACATGATCAAGAAAATCATCCCGATCACGCTTGCGCTGCTCACCGTGTCGGCGCAGGCTCAATCCGACAAACCCCTGTTTTGCGTCTAGGACATCCTGGGCAAATCAGGCGACGTCTACAACCTGGTGCTCGACCAGAGCCTGCACATGGCCAAGCTGGGCATGCCCTTTGAGATGCGTGCTTACACGGACGAGCGTGTTGCCATCGAAGACTACCGTGCGGGAAAGTGTGTCTGTGTGGTGGCCATGGGCTTTCGGGTGCGACCCTTCAATGCGATCACGGGATCGATCGATAGCATGGAATCGGCACGGGTCATCAGGGCCGGCAAGGTTGACATGGCTGCCAGCCGGGAAGTCCTGCGGCGCACGATTACCGCATTCGCCAGCCCACAGGCGGCGAAATTGATGCGCGAAGGCCCCAACGAGGTGGGCGGCATCCTGCCGGTGGGCGCCGCCTACCCGATGATCAGGGACCGTACCAGCACCAGGCTGGATCAGCTCTTGGGCAAACGCATCGGCGTGTTCGATCAGGACAAGCCGCAGGCCATGCTCATCCAGCAACTTGGCGCGCAAGCGGTTTCGGTCGACATCTCCAACGTCGGCGCCAAGTTCAACAACGGCATGGTCGACATGATCCACTTACCCGCCATCACCTACAAACCCTTTGAGCTGGCCAAGGGCATGGGCACGCAAGGCACGGTGGTTCGCGTGCCCGCCATGTTCCCCACGGTGCAGTTGCTGTTCAACGCCGACAAGCTACCCGCCGGCTTTGGTGAAGCGTCCAGGCAGTTCTGGTTGGCGCAGTTTGACCGCCAGGCACAGAACATCCGGCGCGCAGAGGCGTCTATCCCGGCCAAGGTGTGGACGGAGGTTGAACCGGCGACCCTGGCGAACTACGTGGCTTTTTTAAAAGAAGGTCGTCTGATGGGAGCCAAGCAGGGGCTGTACGCCAAGCGCACCCTGAACCTGCTCAAAAAGGCCCGCTGCGCATCCAGTCCTGAGAGTGCTGAGTGTGTGGTCCCCACTGAAGTGGATTGAATTCCAAGAAGCATTGACATGAACCTCCAACAAATCTCCTTTGCGATGTTTGCCGCCGCAGCAAGCGGTGGCCTGCTCTTTACCGCACTCATCTCCTTCAGGAAACATTACCCCCGTGCGCTGGCCGCAGGCCATGGCCTTATTGGTGTTTCGGCATGGGCGGTGCTGGGCTACGCGCTGTCTGAATCGCCAGCGCCAGTGACCGCAGCGGGATGGTGGGCCATCGGCGTCCTTGGGGCAGCCGGCTGCGGAGGGGGATTGCTGTTTCGCGTGTTGCGTCTGAAAGGCCGTCGTCTGTCGCTGGCGCTGATGCACGGCAGCCTCGCTTTGCTCGGCCTCGTTCTGCTCTATCAGTTTGTCTTTTGACAACCGTTCAAGGCAGTCGCAGGCGAGCCTTGACGCTTTCTCGCGCCGTGGCCAGGAACTGCTCGCCCATCGCGGCATTGGGCACGGCCCGAGACATGGCCACGGCACCTACCATCTCGGAGATGACCGAGGTGGCCAGGGGATCCGGGTGAGCGTGGCCCAGCGCCTTCAGCACCTCGGCGATGGCATCGATCAATCGGGCCATGCCCGATTCGAAGCGCTTGCGTGCGGGCAGCGGCAAGCGCGCGATGTCACCCGACAGGCTGACCAGGGGGCAGCCTTTATCCCTGCGATCTCGGTGGAGGGTGCTGAGGTAGAGGTCGACGTACTTGTCCAGACCTTCCGCCTGGGTGACGCCTGCAAAGCACTTCTCAAAGGCTTCATAGCGCTCATCGAACATGTGCGTGATCGCCTCGGCAATCAGCTCGTCCTTGGATTTGAAGTGCGCGTAAAAGCCGCCATGCGTCAAACCCACCTTGGACATCAAGCCCGCCACGCCGATCTTGTCGGGTCCTTGCGAGCGGATGGCATTCGCCGCTGCCTTGACGACTTTGTCGTGGGTGCGTTGTTTGTGTTCGGTGTCGTAGCGCATGACACGGCCTTTGTTAATGAATGACTGTCATCATATCAACTCGCCCAGTTGCTCTTGTGCCCGATCCAGTTCCGATGCGATGACCATCCCAGCTGGAAAGGCTCGAATCGCGAGGTGGGCGCCTGAGACTTCTGCGGCAACCGGCACCTGCATCGCGCCTGCGCGGGGTTGCGCCAGTCCGGCCTGGTCTAGCATGATTTGGCTGCCATCAATGAGATTCGACAGGCAGAGCGGCTGCCGCGTTCGGTGCATTGGCTGCCCGCTTGGCGAACGGGACCATGAACAGGGCCGCGATGAACATCCACGACATCAGCATGAAGACGTCACCGAAGGCGATGGCCAGGGCTTGCTGTCCAACGATCTTGGCCAGTCTGGCCTTGGCTGCCAGCAAGGCCATGTTGGCGTCTGTGGTTTGCGCTGACAGCCGCTGTGTCAGCCCGGCGAGCGCAGCGGTGAAGCCGGTGGACATGTGGCCCAGCGCTTCCCCCATGCGGGCTGATGCCTCGCGGGCGTAGTCTTGAAGCCAGGTGTTCACCACCGCGATGCCCACCGCGCCGCCCAGGTTACGCATCAGGTTGAACAGGCCCGAGGCATGGCGCAATGCCTGCCCGTCAAAGCCCGACAGGGCCACGCCCACGCTGGGCACGATGCACAGCATGACGGCCAGCCCTCGCACCAGTTGTGGCACCAGAAATTCCGCAAAGCCCCATTGGGCATTGGCCTGCGAGGTCAACCACAGGCTGAAGGCGAACAGGGGCATGCCCACTGCGATGATCCAGCGCGCGTCCACCTTTTCTGACAGCCTGGCGGCGATGATGGTGCTGAAGAACTGGGTGACGCCGACGACGAACACGGTGGTGCCGATCTGCAGGCTGTTGAAGCCGCGAACGCGGGCCAGGTACACCGGCACGAGGTAGGTCGAGGCGAAAAGACCAAAGCCGATCACCAGGTTGAACACGCAGGCGAACACGAAGCTGGGGCGCTTGAAAGGCGTGAGTTTGACGATGGGGTGAGCCGAGTTGAACGAGCGCTCCAGGAACAAGGCGAAGGCCACGAGCGACAGCCAGGCGCAGGCCGCGATGCGCGTGTCGCCAAACCATTCGAGGCGCGGGCCTTCTTCCAGCACGTACTCCAGGCCGCCCAGGGCCATGGCCATGGCGCCCAGGTGAACCCAGTCCATTCGGCGAAACATGCCCAGATCTGCCCGATCGATGCGCAGCAGGGACGCGGCCAGCACGGTGACCGCGATGCCAGGGACCACGTTGATGAAGAAGATCCAGCGCCAACTGAAGTACTCGGTGATCAGCCCTCCCACGGTCGGCCCGAGCGTGGGCGCCAGCACCGACACCATGCCCAGGATGGCGGGAATGAAGGCCCGCTGCTTGCCCGTGAACAGGGTGAAGCCCACCGCGAAAACGGTGGGGATCATGGCGCCACCAGTGAAGCCCTGGACGGCACGGAACGCGGCCATGGATTCGATGCTCCAGGCCAGGCCGCAAGCGACGCTGGACAGCGTGAACAAGGCGGCCGACGTGGCGAACAACCAGCGCGTGGACATGGCCTGGGCCAGGAAGGCCGAGAACGGGATCATCACCAGCTCGGCCATGAGGTAGGCAGTTTGTACCCAGCTGATTTCATCCGGTCCAGCCGATAGACCAGCCTGCACTTCGGTCAGAGATGCCGCGACGACCTGGATGTCCAGAAGGGCCATGAACATCCCAAATGCCATGACGCCAAAGATCAGGAACTTGCGTCCGCTGGACATCTGGTTGGGGGGCGTGATATTGGTTGGCATGGTGGCGCTGTGCAGTCCGTTTTCAATCATTGTATGATGAGCATAATGTAAAGAACCAGACAAGGACCGCGTGATGAGTTCAAGCAGAGAGGCCGAGGCCTCCGCATCGGATGAGGCGTTGCCTTCTGGCAAGTCCACCAGGCGGAAGTGGCTCAGCTTGGGTGTGGCACTGTGCGTTGCCGGCGTTGGGCTCGCATGGATCTTCCAGCCTCCCACAAGCCAGACGACCGACAACGCCTACCTGAGTGCAAACACCACCACCGTAGCCCCCAAAGTCAGGGGGCTGGTGGTGCAGGTGCTGGTTCAAGACAATCAGATCGTTCATGCCGGGGATCAGCTGGTACGTATAGACGCAGAAGAATTTGACGCGCGCGTCGTCGCGGCACAGGCAGATCTGGCCGAAGCCCGATCCGGGGTGGCGTCCGCGAAGGCCTCCCTGCTCAGTTTGTATGCTGAAGAACAAGCCGCTGCGGCAAACGTTCGCGCTGCCAGTAGCGCCATTACTGGCGCGCGGGCTCAGGCTGAGCGCGCGCAGACAGACAACAAGCGCTACGCAAACTTGGTGGCAACGGGCGCTGTCGCAGTGCGTGACGCTGATGCCAACCGCGCACAGGCCATCACGGCCGACCAGGAAGTAGCCAAGGACTTGGCCTTGTTAGACATGGCCAGGCAATCAGAATCCGTCACTCGGGCAAGGCGGGCGGTGCTAGAGGCAGCCGTTCAAAAAGCAGAGGCCACCGTTGCCCGGATGAACGGCTTACTGGAGCTTGCTAAACAAGACCAGCGACACAGCATCATCACGGCGCCGATCGACGGCGTAGTTGGTAACCGTCAGGTGCAGCAGGGCGACTATGTGCAAGCTGGCACACGCTTGTTGACCTTGGTGCCACTTCGTGAACGTTACGTCACCGCCAATTTCAAAGAGACGCAAACGGGTTTGATGCGGCCAGGCCAACACGCTCAGATCGAAGTCGATGCGCTGCCTGGGCAGCGGTTTCAAGGAACAGTGGAGAGTTTGGCGCCTGGCTCTGGCGCGACTTTCTCGTTGCTGCCGTTTGAGCCCGGCACTGGCAACTTTACGAAGATCGTACAGCGCGTACCAGTTCGTATCCGCTTCGATCCAGGTCAAGTGGACCTGAGTGGCCTGAGGCCCGGACTGTCTGTCACTGTAAAAGTAGCGCTCAAGGAATGAGCGCCCCTGGTTCCTCACGATTACTACCCATTAAGGAAGTGCCATGTCAAACAAATCTCCCGTTGTAGTCATCACTGGCGTGTCATCAGGCATTGGGCGCGCGGCTGCAGAGCGCTTCAAGAGCCTGGGCTACCAGGTGTTCGGCACGGTGCGCACTATCCCTCATGCCCAGCCAATTGCCGGCGTCGATTTGGTCGCCATGGATGTGCGCGATGAAGACTCTGTGAACCGAGCCATTCAGGCAGTTATCCGACGTGCCGGGCGAATCGATGTGCTGGTCAATAACGCCGGCGTGTCAGTCGTTGGCGCTGTCGAAGAAACGTCGATTCATGAGGCCGTGGCTGTGTTCGACACAAATGTACTTGGCATCATGCGCACTATCAAGGCCGTGTTGCCGCACATGCGGGCCAAACGTGCAGGCAAGGTCATCAATATCAGTTCGGTTCTTGGGTTTCTGCCTGCCCCCTACATGGGAGTTTATTCAGCTTCCAAGCACGCGGTAGAGGGGCTGTCGGAATCATTGGACCACGAGGTTCGTCAATTTGGCATCCGCGTGATGGTGGTCGAGCCATCTTTTACGCGCACGCAGCTGGGTGGCAACTCTCCGCTCACAGACGCGGCTATTGCCGACTACGCCACTGAGCGAGACCTTGTGTGGAAGGCGGTGAACAAGAGCATAGAAAACGGTCCAGGGCCGGACAGCGTTGTGGACACCATCGTCGGTGCTGTGACAAAGACCTGGCAGATGCGACACACACCTAAAGGAATGGCCTCACTGCTTAGCAAGCTGAGGCGGTTCATGCCCTTTGGCCCAGTCGATGCCAGCTTGCGCAAGTCATTCGGTCTACGCTGAGATCGCATGACCTGAAGGATCTCGCCACAACCACGACCTGCAAATGACCTCTCTGCGCCAAATCATCGAGAACTTCTCGCCCTCGGAAGGTTTCAACACCCCCCCCAATTGGTACCAGGGGCGAACAATTTATGGAGGTCTGTCTGTTGCCTTGGCTTTGCAGTCGGCATTGCAGGATGCACCTTCCGACCTGCCGCCGCTGAAGTCGGCGCAGATCCTGTTTGTGGGCCCCGGCATTGATGGTCTTCGCTTCAAGGTGCAGACCTTGCGCCAAGGTAAATCATCCACCATGATCGCTGTGGACGGCATGGTGGATGACCAGTTGATGTTGCGGGTCGCTTTTCTATTTGCCCACCCGCGCGCCAGTATTGTTCAGCACGATCTAACGTCTTGCCCGGTAGTCCAACGGCCTGCTTTCTGCATCAGTCTTCACGAGGTCGGCCCTACACCTGTCCACCTTGGCAACTTCGAGGTCCGCATGGCTGGCCCGCATCTGCCCGTTAGCGGGGGGACTCATCCAGAGCTGCTGGCTTGGATTCGTCACAAGGATGCGCGCGGAGTGGACCCCGCCGTGGCCTTGCTAGCCCTTGGTGACAGTCTTCCGCCCGGTGCAATGGCGTGTTTCAAGGCGTTTGCGCCTATCAGCTCCATGAACTGGAACCTCGACCTGGCAGCCCCAGCTTCTTTGGGGGATTGGTTCCTATTGCGTTCCATCAGCCAGCGGGGGCGTGATGGGTATTCCTTCCAGACCATGGACATGTGGAACGAGCATGGTGATTTGGTGCTATCTGGCAACCAGACTGTTGCCATCTTTGTCTAACCGCTCGTCGCCTTCACTCCCATGATGGGCATGGGGATCTTCCAAAACCTGAAGTACCTAGGTTGCCGACTTGACTACTTTTGACTACGTGATCGTGGGCGGTGGATCCGCAGGTCGTGTGCTGGCCAGCAGGTTGTCCGAGGACCCCGAGGTAACGGTTTGCCTGCTGGAGGCTGGCCCCAGTGATTGGCATCCGGCGGTGCATGTTCCCATGGGGCTGCTCTGGATGATGCGTAGCAAGGCGATGAATTGGAACCTCATGACAGGGGCTGAGGCCGGTCTCGGCGGGCGTGAGTTGTTCTGGCCTCGGGGCAAAACCTTAGGGGGTAGCAGTTCCTCAAACGCCATGTGCTACATCCGCGGTCACGCGCAGGACTACGACGATTGGGTCGCTGGCGGCTGTGAGGGTTGGGCCTACAAGGATGTACTGCCCTATTTCAAGCGTGCTCAAAATCAAGAACGAGGTGCGGATGAATACCACGGGGTCGGTGGGCCGTTGAACGTCGCGGATCTTCGAAGCCCCAATCCTCTGTGCGAAGCATTCATTGCAGCAGGCGTGGAGGCTGGTCACCCTTCGAACATGGACTTTAACGGGCCGCAGCAAGAGGGGGTGGGGCTCTTTCAGGTCACTCAGATCAACGGACAACGATGCAGCGCAGCAAAGGGGTATCTGGATCCAGTAAAGAGTCGACCTAATCTGACCATCATCACAGGAACGCGAGCTACCCGAGTCCAGATAGCTGAAGGGGGAGCTCCGCGGGCAACCGGTGTGCAGTTCCTACAGTTTGGCAGGCCACAAGTTGTCAGCGCAAGACAAGAAGTCATTCTCTCCGCAGGCGCAATCTTCAGCCCGCACGTGCTGATGTTGTCAGGCATCGGCGACGCCGGCGAACTGCAAAGGCATGGCATTGCTTGCATCCGACACTTGCCCGGCGTGGGACAGAACCTCCAGGACCACCTTGATGTCATGGTGGTGCACGATGCACTGGAACCGGTGTCCTACAACCTAGGCCTGAGCAACCTGCTTAATGGCCCATGGTCACTGATGCGCTATCTACGCTATCGAGGCGGGATGCTCAGCACGAATGGCGCTGAAGCTTGTGGATTCATCAAAAGCGATCCAAAGCAAGAGATTCCCGACCTTCAATTTCACTTCACACCGGCCAAGCTGAAGGACCATGGCCGAGACTTGCGCTTCCTGTCGACGCATGGGTTCTCACTGCATGTCTGCAACCTTCGTCCGAAGAGTCGAGGCCGTATCACTCTGACGTCCCGTGATCCGCTGGAGCCCCCCCAAATCAACGCCAACTATCTTGCTCACCCAGATGACATGGCGCACATGATCAAGGGGGTTAAACAAGCGCGTAGAGTGCTGGCCTGTGCCGCGATGGATAAGTACCGAGGCAAGGAGGTCATGCCAGGCTACGCCGTGCAAAGTGACGCTGAAATTGAAGCGTTTGTCCGTGAACATGCCGAAAGCATTTACCACCCGGTTGGCACCTGCAAGATGGGCGTGGACAACCTGGCGGTGCTTGATGCGGAGATGTGCGTAAGAGGCGTGGCAGGGTTGCGTGTGGTTGATGCCTCCGCAATGCCCACTCTGATTGGAGGCGACACCAACGCGCCGGTGATCATGATGGCAGAAAGAGCTGCAGACTTCATCAGGGCATCACGGGCACGGAATCACAAGAACGAATCGTATTCTTCGCTGACGTTCGGGAGCGCGCAGGTGTTTGGCGATCAGTTCAAAACAGAACGTCATGCGAAAACATCAGCTAAGCCTGGCTTGCTGCAAAAGATTCGCAATCGTTGGTATCGATCATACCGATTCAGACCTTGGCTGACTGAGCTCACCAGACCATTCTGGGACGACGGGCTCTGATCACTTCACCTGAAAATGAACGGATAGTTGCGGAGAGGGCAACTTAGGGTCGACTGGTCAGGGTAGGGCCACATGCCTTGAAGACCCTGACCAGAGCCCTTCAATTGGTCTGCTGAAGATAGGGCCAAGAAGAACCAGGCGTCATGAGGGGCTGGTCGCCCCTGCATGTATGGCTTTCATCTTGTAATCGGATGCTGTCTGGCAACTTGAAGACAAGCTCGCACAAGTCAACGTGCTATGCGCTCGCGGGTGGCTGGTCCATTGATGGCATAGATAAAGGGCACAATCAAGGTCATCCATTGACCGGCTTGCGCGATTCGGTAGAGGTGGCCTGCCTCGACAAAGTGCGACTCAAAGCCTATTAGCCCCAATGCAGGTAGCGTGAGGAAGACGCTGCCTGGCGCAAGGAGGCAGGTTAGCGTGAACAGGCCCCACTCCTTCGTCCAGGCTAGTTCTTTACGCCAGAGCGACCGAGCAAGCGCGAACGACAACATCAATGTCACGCCGCCACCAAATACGTACAACGTGCCCCCTGAAAGCGTCGCGTAACTTGGGGCACCAAGATCCACGCCCCATAAGACAAGTACGCAGCTCATTACACCCGCGGAGATGGACATTCCCCACGCGCCAGTGATGGTCCCGCTCCCGACGCGTGTTCTGCTGACAAATGAAGACCACAAGAACCAACCGCCGCTAACCAATCCTGTCAAGACGGCAACAACAAAGATCGCACGACTCAAGCCACTGTTGACCAGCATGACTTCATGGGCACGACGCACACCAACGGGAATCAACTCAGTCGCCCCATCGATTGAGACAATGCCAATATTCAGAGCGTGATGCTTGATCATGAGCCACGCAGACAGAAGGAGGACGGTCATCAAGCCGAGTGCCAGAATGCGCCCTATTTCAGGGTTGGGTGTCCTTGAACGTTTCTCCATTGCCAATGTCGATGCTGCTCGCTTGAGTTGTTGACGCCTGGATAAGGTAAACATGGCATAGGCGCTCATGATCGAGAATGGGATTACCAAGTCGCTGACCGCATAGTTAGTCTCCATCCATCGACGATCAGGAAACCATGCGCCGAACGCCAACCAGCCCATGCGCAAAAGAGGTGTAGACAACAAGAGGCCAAAGTTGAGCCACATCCAGCCCTGGTGCTGGGCGTATCGTTTCTTGGCAAGGCAATAAATTGACATCCACAGCGTGACCGTTACCGAGATTGCCAAAAACCAAAGTCCTGTAGTGAAGAACAGTTGATCCAGGATGTTGTCGACAGGTGTTCTTAGGAGGTACACCATGGACGCGATCATCGATAACTGAACGCATACGAAGTAGGCAACACCCATGCGGCGGTGCCATTTCGGATTGCGCTGCCGAAACGCAGGCCAGAACTGGAGTGCACCGAAGATCAGACAGACGCTGCCAAAGAGTATGTGCGAAGACAGCGTTGCGCCGTTAAGCTTGGATGAGCGGGCATATACAAGCGAGTGTTCCATCAAGCTGTCTGTGCCAAATGCATGCTTGGGAGAACTCGCGATACCTAGTAGTGTGATGAAGCCACCGGTGCTTTCAGCGACCTTTTCAACCGCCTGTGGCCATTTGCCCGTATCGCTAGCATCTCGCAGCGCAGTCAATTTTCCTAGCATCTCGGGGTTGCCGGCTGTAGTGAAGTGCACATGGGCCGAATCAAGAGTGAGCACGCCGTACAAGGAGATGGTCAGCGCCATCAGAAAGACCAGAGCGCCTCCAAGAGTCCGGAAAAACTCGAGTACACCGCTTGAACTATGGACATTTACTTCACGCATGAGGGCTACTCCTTCCGGCCATTTCAAAGTCGTTAGTTGATCGGGCCAAGAACGATTCGAGCCAGCAGCAACACGCCAAGGAAGCCCAGGCTACCGTGCATGAGCGCCAGCCACAAAGAGCGTGTTCTCGGCCTGAGCACACGAAACATCACGAAACCGCCGCACCATGCAGCGCCGAGAACGCCTACTGCCCACCATGCATCCTTGGGAACGGGTGTTGCTGACTTGGTCAAGGCATACGTCAGTAGAGCCAAGGCCGACAGACCCAATAGGCCGTGGCCTGAGGCGAATACACGTGGGTATCGTTTCTTCATGCCAATGAGTAGGATGAAGAGAAAGCCGCCGCATGCGGCAGCGGCAAACATCGCAAGAGAGATCTGTACGAGTGTCATAGGAGCAGTTTGTTGGGTGGGGCGTGAGGGTTTCATCGCGGCACATGTTCCGACAAGCCCGCCGACGAGGAACGGTGCTAACGCTGGGATCAATCCGCCTCGGAAGGAACAGCACATTCAGCGTTGTCCGGGCTGGCAGCGCAACGAGCCTTCTTGAGCAGGTTCAAGGTGCGTTTGGCGTACAGGCCTTGCTTAACCCCCATGAGCCGTCCCTCTTTCAAGTTCGCAACGTACGTCGTCAGAACGGCGGGGTCAACTTCGGTCCACACTTTCGCAGGAATCGATGCTTCGGCCCGCTGGATGCTCTGTGCCTGGCGGTCAAACTGCGCCAACCAGAGCTGCCTGGACGCTTCACCAAAGCCGGCGGGTAGCTTGTCGGCGTTGAACAGCAACTGCACCGTGGGGAACATGGCGGGCACGCGAACCACCGTGCCTTGCGTGCCCATGCCCTTGGCTAGCTCAAATGGTTTGTAGGTGATGGCGGGCAGGTGGATCATGTCGACCATACCGTTGTTGAACTTGGTGCCAACGCTAGAGACGTCGACTGATACTGCTTGTGCCCCTAGTTGTTGGATAAGCATGGCCTGTGGCTTGTCCTGGTCAAACACGCCGATGCGTTTGCCAGAGAGCTGATCCAGCCTCGTGCTCGATCGATCCTTGATCATTGGGTATGCTGCGCCTACAGGCAGGATGCCTCCGATCTCATGGATGCCCTCGCGCATCATCTTGGCTGCCTGAGGGCTGGAGAAGACCGTGATGATGCGTCGAAGCACCTCCTGGCTGGCGGTCATGTCGACCTTTCCAGCTTTGATGACCAGGGCAGAGCCCATGCTGTCTATCGAGCCCGTGATCGCATTGAAGGGGCGCACTCGGAATCCTGTGGCGACAACACCCACGCACTGGCCCGCGCGATAGTCTTCGATGGCCACGCGCTCATCGGTATAGGCCCGTAGCTCAAAGGACATGCCCAGCTTGGCCATGTGAATGCTTTGGTCCAGCATCAGGTTGTAGATTTCGCCAGACTTGCCCAGAATGTCCCACACGCAAAACAGCGGTTTTTCAGTCTGCGCCTGTGCAGACAGCGTGAAGAGCGCGAGCGTGAGCGCAAGGGTTTTCTTGATCATGTGGTCTCCTTTGTGTCGATTCTTTGAACCTTGAACCATGCGGCGTAAATTGCCGGGACGAAGGCTAGGGGCAGGGCCGTTGCGACAAACGGCCCTCCCGTGATGGCGATGGCCATGGGGCCCAAAAAGACGCTTCGAGTGAGTGGAGTCATGGACAGCTTTGTTGCTCCCGCTGACCCATGAGAATCAGTTTGTGCACGGACTCGCCGCCAACAGAGCGCCACCAGCCCACATGGTCGTAACGGCGGGTAGCGCTCAGTGTGGAAGCCATCTGCCCGTGGGGCATCAGCGAAGGTGCGCGGTCGGCAACCGGCCGGTGGGTATAAGCAGAAAGGACAAGCAAAGCCGCGGTCTCCAGCCCCGCTAAGTTGGTGCACTTGTTCATCGGCTTTAACGCTTGGTTATGCTGCAAATTGCCCGTACAGCCGCGCAACTCAGGCCACGATCAAGTCAGTTCGTCCTGCCTTGCGCAGTTCTGTCACGTATGCGGGGAACATCGCCATGGCCAGGGGCAAGGCGCGCACTACGCCTGGCAGGTGGCCCTGAACCTTCACAGCACCGCGAGTAATGGCTCCGAGCAAGTTGACCTTGCCTTGCCAGAATCGATTGGCCGTGTCGCCGTTCATGCGCAAGGTAGCGTCTGCGCGTGCATCGTCTTGGACCAGCTGCACCGTCTGCTGGGCCAAGTCCATCATCAAGGCCGCGTTTGGATCGGTGGTGACGACTTTGATGGTGATGGCCACCTTTTTGACTCTTTCAACGAAGTCCTGGTCGTGACAGGTCAGTTTGAATGCGGCATCGATGAAGTGGCAGATTTCTTCTGCGGTGGGGGTCTTGCTCATAGGGGTCTCCAGTTGCACCAAGTTAAGGGTAGGGGGAGGGGAGATGGGAAGTTCAGTCAAGCAGTGAGTCAGGCGCTGGGCTGAGCCAGTTGCTCCCATGGCACTGCGCGGTTTTCTGCAGCCCAAATGCGCTCCGCGGCCGACTCCTGTGGTGGTGGCGTCATGCCCTGCGTTCGCCACAGCTCAAACGGCGTTTCATCAATGTGAACCTCCCAATCCATGTTTCGTGCTTTGACGAAGGGCTCGATGGCCGCTTCGACGGCTTCCATGGTCATCAGTCGGAGCTCAGGGGTGTCCACCTGTCGGGCAATGTGGTCGATGACGATTCGGACAAAGTTGTTGGCGGGTTCACCGCCGACCCAGATGGTGTCTGCGGGCCGATCTTCAAAAAGCACCACAACATAAAAGCGTGGCAGTTCGGCAAATTCGACGTAGATGTCGGTGATGGCCTTGCTCATAGCCCGCTTGTCTTCTTTTGTGTAAGTGCCTTCGGGCGCGTAAATCTTCCAGTACGGCATGGTGCGATCCTTTCTGTGATGGACGAACGGAAATGTGATGTCCTGCACGCCTTGGTGCTTGGCATCACTGAGTGAAAAGTGAAGTGTTCAAGCCTCAAGCCACCAGGACTTGAGCTGTGGTTTGTTGACTTTGCCGACGGCGTTGCGGGGCAGTGCGGGCATGACCCGGATTTCGACCGGGCATTTGTAGGGGGTCAGCAATGTCGCGCTGAAGTTCATCAAATCCTCGGGTGTAAGGAATTGGTGGACCTCGACTGCGGCCACCACACGCTCGCCCCACAAGGGATCAGGCAGACCGATCACAGCTGCGACATTCACGGCCGGGTGTTGGCACAAGGCGTCTTCCACTTCCTTCGGATAGACGTTTTCGCCCCCGCGGATGATCATTTCCTTGGAACGTCCTACGACGGTCAGGTAGCCATCCGAGTCCAAACGGCCTAGGTCGCCTGTTTTCAGCCAGCCATCGACCAGTGTTTTGGCGGTCTCTTCAGGGCGTCCAAGGTAGCCACGCATTACTGTTGGCCCCTTGATGTGGATTTCTCCAACTTCGCCCGTATGCGCGTTCTGACCTGAGGCCAGAACGATGCGGACTTCTTGACCCGGAAACGGCAAACCGACCGTGCCTGACTTCTGCGCGCCCTTCAATGGATTCAGCGTGCTGGCACAAGTGGCCTCAGACAGGCCGTAGCCTTCCAGAATGGGGACACTGAATCGCTCTTGAAACCCCACCAGCGTGCCAGGGGTAGCAGGTGCTGCGCCACACAGGGCAAATCGAAGCGATCTCGTCCATGATGCGTCGTGGTCAGGGCGCGCCAGCAGCATCGCAAAGATCGTTGGCACTCCACTGAAGTAAGTGGGCTGATGAGCCTGAACCTTGTCAAAGAAGGTGGCGGGTGAGAACTTCTCGGCAATGACCACGCTACCTCCCACGCAGAGCGGGATTAAGGTGCTGACCACAACAGCGTTAACGTGGAACAGCGGCAGGATCAAGAGGGAGCGATCGGTCTCGGACAGTTCCAGAGCAGTGGCACCAGCACAAACCATTGCTTGTAAATTTGCGTGACTCAACATCACGCCTTTCGGGCGACCGGTGGACCCACTTGTGTAGATCAGCAGCGCGAGGCCTTCCTCACGCAGCGTTCGGTTGGTTTGCCTGTTGTGCAAGTTCAGTACACCGCCACCATCTAGGTCCACGAGTACATGAGCTCCCGCGTCCTCAAGCTGGTGAGTCAATTCCTGTTCAGTGCAGACTGGGTTCACAGGTGTGACCACCGCACCCAACTGCCAGGAGGCGAACAAGGTCACGACAAAGTCGATGCTGTTGGGTAACTTGATGGCCACGATATGGCCAGCCGTTACGCCAAGCCCGTTGAGCGCCTTGGCACGCTCGGCTACACGCTGTTGAAATGCCGCGTTATCCAGGACGGTGACGTCGTCGGCCACACACCTCGCATGAGGCTGCGCAGCCACGCGGTCATTTGGGAGGGTCTGTAGCTGGATATAGGGGGGCTGTGACTGTGGGAGAGGGTGGCTCATGGGCTAACCGCCTTTCTGTGAGGGGCAAAAAGGGTATCTGTCAGGAAGCGCGTCTGGTCTTCAACCAACTGTTCGAAAGCCTCTCCGACATAGAACTCGAAGTGACCTGCGCGGTATGTCTTGACCGTGCCTAGAGGTGCTTTGCGAACATGCTTCAAGGTCACCTCTGATGGCGCCACTGTGTCGTGTTCGCATACGCAGAACAGCGTTGGGATCCGTATGTCGCGTGCTCGTCTTCCTGGGCTGTGCGCGATAAGACTGGGGATCACACGCGCCGGTGTCTGGTTGACGAACTGCACTCCCCGCGGCGTGATCATCTTGTAGCCAGGTAGTGCGTCATGCGCGGACATGAGCGCAGGTTTGCCAGGCTCGGCAGCGATGGCCACCATGCGGCCCTCGCCCAAGCCAATGGCAGCCAGCATGTCAATCAAGACTGTGGGTGCCAGCTTGAGGCTTTCCAGAAGCCCCAAAGCTGAGGCGCTGGCGCGCCCCTCGGTAAACGGGCATTGCGCGACGGCTGCGGTCAAGTCTTTCCTGCTGGAGGCAATCGTGATCACATGGCCGCCTCCGAATGACGAGCCCCAGATGCCCACTCTTTGTGCATCCACGCCCGGCAACTGCTTGCCGTAGTCGATTGCAGCGTGCCAGTCCTGCTCTTGTGATCGGATCGATATGAGCTGCCGGGGCGTACCACCACTGTCTCCGAAGTTTCGATAGGTGAAGGCCAGCACGGCGATTCCCGCTTGCGCAAACCGGCGGGCATAAGCATCCAAGCCCATCTCACGCGTGGCACCAATCCCATGACCCATAACTACCAGTGGCGCGAGTTCTCGACCAATGGGCATGTAAAACCAGCCCTTGCACTGGTCCTGGCCTGATGTGAAAGCAATGTCTTCACGGGTGAAGTGACATGGTTCTTCAGTCGTTGTTTCGGCCTCGTCGTCTGTGAACTTGCCCAATGTCAGAGCCTTGGCGTATGCGGCCGGACGGTACAGCGGAAGTTCTCCATGGCGCGCTGTGCGGGCCAGATAGTCCTGCATCAGAATCTGTGAATTCCGCTGGGGCAGGGCCGCCACAAACTCGCGGCGCTCCCTCAGAAGCCCTTGGGGTAGCGTTTCGGATGCGCCAAGGTAGACCGCTTGCTTGATGGAAGAAATGGCCCACCGTTGGCGACCGGCGAATCGCTCAGATAGTTTGATGGCTGCGCTGACCTCGGTACCCGCTGGCACGATTGCATCGATGATGCCCAGCTTGAGTGCCTCTTTGGCCTGGAATGGGCGGCCTTCCAGCATTGCGATCAGCGTCTTGTGCTCACCTAGCAATCGGCTCAATCGCTGCGTGCCACCAGCGCCGGGTGCGAAGCCGAGAAGCACCTCTGGGTGCCCAATGAACGCATCCTCACGGTCGGGCATCAGACGGAGGTCGCAAGCCCAGGCAAGCTCAGCGCCCAGGCCGAGCGCAGCCCCATTCATGGCGGCGATGTAAACCACGCCGCTTTGCTGCATGAACGACAGTACGCCGTGCAAGCGATGCAGTTGTACGGCGCCGCGCAATGGGGTGAACCGAACCAACATCCGACCCACTTGTGTGCTTGCGGCCATGCCGGCCATTTGCATCACGCCTTTGGACAGCGCTCTGCCCAACGGCGGTATGGCAGCCCCTTCGGCTTGGAGCCAGGCCACATCAGCATGGCTGATGAAACGGTCGGGATGCGTGCCAGTCAATACGACGCAGCGGATCTCGGGATCGGCATCCAGCGAGCGAAGGGCTTGATCAAATGGATCAAGCAGGTCTGCTCCAAACAAGCCTAACGCGTCGCCCGAAATCTTGACAACGGCAATGGACCCGCGCCGCTCCACCTTGACTCGCTCGGCCGCGGTTAGCAGCTGACCCTTCTCAGAGGCACCCATATCAACACTCCTCATCACATGACGCTCTGCTGCGCTTACGTATCGAGCGCATGGCGTGTGTTCTCAGAAAACAAGACATCCAAGATCTGCGTTGATCTCGCATTGCTTGTGGCCACAATGACGTCCGCAGAAACTGCCTTTAACTTCAGCTTCTTTGTCACCACCGAATGCGTTCACTTTAGCATTACTGTACCGTACAGTAAATACTTGTTTAAAGGGTAGGATAGACCCTATGTCCTTGCTTGACCTTCATTTCTGAAATGCCAGACTCCGAACAGCCAGCATCGCGTCGAGGGCGCCCACGTAGCGCAGAGCGCATCCAGCGTGTGTTGGACGCTGCTACGTCGCAATTCCTTCAGCTTGGTTTTGACAGGACCAGCATGGAGTCGGTCGCTCAAGAGGCAGGCGTGTCCAAGGTCACGCTCTACACCTACTACCCGTCAAAGGACGACTTGTTCGCGGCCGTGGTCAGCACACTCAGCGACAGGGTGGCAGGCATGGCAGTCAGCCATGATCTGGATCCGAGCAAGCCGAAAGACGCGTTGGCACGCCTGGGGGCTCAGTTCCTGTTGCTCATGAGGGATGACCAAGTGGTTGCGCAGCAGCGCATGCTGTTCAATCTGGCCGGCAAGCAAGAAAAGGTGTGCCGAGCCTTCTACGACCAGGGGCCGGCTCGAATCATCCATGGCGTTGCCAAGTATCTAGAGGCCGCACACAGAGTAAGGTCGCTTCATGTTGAGCAACCTGTGATCGCCGCAGATCAGTTTCTGTCGATGCTTCTTGGGGCGTCCAACTTCAAGCGCCTGCTCGGGCTAGAACGCGCCGAGAACGAGCAGGAGTTGGAGCACATCAATGCGTGTGTGGACACATTCTTGAGGGCGTTCGCACCAAACAAAACGTCCAAGAGTTGACTGACATGACTTGCCATGTGTTTGTCAAAAAATGGGGCCTTTCGGGTGCTACCTATGCGCCTTGCCGGCTTGGCGGGGACGCTGATCTCCCCATGTAAAGTGTGCATTGTTTAAGGTTGATCGGGCGCGGACGTGGTCGATCAGCGAACACCGTTTTCAATGGACTTGTTGGGCGCAAAATTCGCATGTCGCTGCAGAGTCGGAGTTAGGCTGGTCAGAGCCATTCGTGACTGGCAGTTTGGCCGTACAGCACTTGCTATGGCTCATGCCAAGCTTATTCAATCAGTGCGGACCAACTTCGCAATCGACCCGTCCACTATCTTGGACGATGAACTGCGTGGTGTGGATGCCTGTTTTTATTGCTTGGGCGTGTCGTCATCCGGTATGACGGAAGAACAGTACACCGCCGTGACCTACCGATTGACGCTGTTGATGGCGGAGCGCTTGGCCAATCTGAGCCCCAACGCCACGTTCTTGTACGTCTTTGGAGCTGGAGCTGATAGCAGCGAGCACGGTAATTCCATGTGGGCACGCGTGCGAGGCAAGACTGAGAACGCACTCCTTCGCCTCCCCTTCAAACGCGTGCACGCAATCAGGCCCGCTGGTATGCGCTCGGCAAACATAGGCTCAATGACCTGCTTGCTATTAAGATGCCAGGATATCTGTTGGCTCACCTCATTCCACTAATACCCGAGAAGGCCTTTCGAGAACTTACCGATGCCGCTGTTTCTTCGCTAATGCAATCAGAAACTGCAGGTGTGCGGAAGTTGGCCGCTCTCAAATATGTCCGCTCATTCCCGCGCCAACGAGTGAAGCAGTTTCTTGAGCAGTACATGGCTGCGGAGCAGTTCTACTACAACGTGATTCATTGGTTCGATTTCGGCATCTCCGTCCCGAGAGAGAGAATGCTGCGAGCAGCGGGAAAAGCATTGGCTGATGCGTAGCTGCCAGGGCTAACGCAAGCGACCGCTTTGTAGCCGTCGATCTCAGCTACGAAATGGCCGGATTGAGTCGATCGCCGCCGCTCTCGAATGACCGCTGCGCGGCTTCCAACGCCACGACCATGCTGCCGCGACCGTTCAGGTTTGACCGACCGCTCACGCTGCAGAGCAGTCCCCCATGTGGCGCAACCGAACTGCCGCTTCGGATCGGTAGTTGAATTACGTGGCGCTATGTCCTCGTTGGGGCGCCAAGGTCAGGTGCCGGGGAACGTGGCCATGTATTCCCGGAGAACGCCACATTGGGAGCCGAAGCGCTGGTCGCTTTCGCAAAGTTCAAGAATGAACGAACAAATGGTTCCGACATGAATGAGCAAAACGTCGGTATGGAACCGGCTCGCGCCAAGTTACTTTGCGGGCCCCTTTTAGAGGGGGTGAGCTGCGTGCATTCGTCGATATGCTCGTGCCATGGATACATTCGCACCGATGCGCCACGATGACCGCCCCACGCCTGCCGAATGGCGTGTCTTTGGGGCGCGTCTGCTTCAGGCTGCGGGCCTGGGCTCGCTTGGGGCGGGCGTCATATTTTTCGTCGCCGCCAATTGGCATGCCTGGGGCCTCGCCGGCCGTTTCGGGCTGTTGGAGGCCGGCCTGATGCTTTGCGTCGTTGTTGCGCTGTGGCAGCCGCCCCCGTTGCGCGCTGGCCAGGCTGCCCTGTTGCTTGCAACGCTCTTGACTGGCGCGTTGCTTGCGCTGTTCGGCCAAAGCTACCAGACCGGTGCAGACGTCCACGAGCTTTTCTTCACCTGGGCGCTGCTCGCGCTGCCCTTTGCTGTCGCAGCGCTGTCAGGTGCCGTCTGGGCCGTTTGGTGGGTTGTGCTCAATGTCGGCCTGGCCTTGCTGTGCAACAGGCTGGCGCTCGGGCACTTCTTTTGGCTGGTTCTCGACGACTGGAGCCGTGACCCCGCCACGTTGCTCATGCTGGCGTGCCTGGTGAACCTGCTTGGCGCCGGCTTCTTCCAGATGCTCAAGCACTCGCGCTTTGTAGAGGCAACGCCGTTGTGGTTGGTCCGTCTTCTGCTGAGCATCGGTTTGGGCTACGGCGTCGCGGCGTCCTTGCCGCACATGACTGACCACAGCGGGGGCGTCGTCGGTTTGTACGCGCTGATCTCGATCGGGGTTGCCGGTGCAACCCTGGCGCGTCATCGGGATGTCTTCCCGCTCACCGTACTTGCCGGTTGCTGGATCACGATATCCACGGCTTGGCTCGCACACTCGATGCGACTGGATGACATCGGCCAAACCTTCATCCTCGCGGTCTGGGTGGTCAGCAGCTCCGCTGCGGCTGGCAAGCTGCTGATCCACTTGGTGCATCAATGGCGTGGTTCAACTGAAGACGGAGTAGCGTCATGAGCGCTCTCGCAGCCAAGAAGGCGGCGTCTAACCGACCTCTGGCGATCAGTCTGCTGCTCGGTGTCAGCGGCTGGGTCGCTGGCGGTTTCACCTTGATGCTCGTGGAACTGATGTTCCGCCCGGCCACCAGCGGCCACGAGGCCTTCTCCGGTTTGCTCCTGCTGGGCATGGCTTGGGGGCTGTTCACGACCGATCGCGATGGTGAGCGGGTCTTCGTCGCCCAACTTGCACTGGCGTTGTCGATCGCCGGGCAATGTCTTGTGCTGTTTGCCATGACCAAAAATGCACACGGCATCGGCCCCATCGCAAGTGCCGCGCTGTTACTGCAAGTCGCTCTGGCACTTGTGATGCCGAACCGTCTGCACCGCACACTGTCCACGTTCTTCGCCCTGGTCGCATGGGCGCTCACCGTGCGCTTTGTTTTGTTTGGTGAGCCTGAAGACTGGTACCGCAGTGGCTCGCCGTACAGCGCTTCGCTGCCAGCGGCACTTGCGGGTTGGATGCTGGCCTGGGGGCCTGTGGCCATCATCCTTGGGTTGGTGATCCGCAGAGAGGCGATGTGGGCTGGGCGCAGTTGGGCCCCTGCGTTGTCCTCGATCGTCACGGGGCTGATCGGTGGCCTCGCCTTTGCCACGCTCGCTTCGCACCCGTTCGAGTCGTTCCGCTGGTTCGGTGGGGGAGGGGCAACCGTTGGCTACCTTGCGTTGTGGCCGCTCCTCTCGGCGCTGGCCTCACTCGGTGCGCTGGCTGTGGCCTTTGAGCTCCGCCGGCGCGGGCTGATGGCCCTGTGCGCGGTCGCGGCGCTGCTTCACGTCGGCCACTTTTACTACGCGCTTGGCACGAGCCTGCTGGTCAAGTCGTTGTTGATGTTGATGATGGGGGCCGCGTTCCTCGCCGTGGCTCATGTCTTGCGCTCGAAGGAGGCCGCATGAAGTCGGTGGGATGGCGTGGGCTGATCGTGTTGGGGGTGCTGCTCGTGCTCGGCACAGTCAATGTCGCCATTGTTGGCAAGGAGCGCATCAAGCGTGACGGTGAGATTGTCTACTTGCCGCTGGCGCCGGTCGATCCTCGGTCTCTCGTTCAGGGCGACTACATGGCGTTGCGCTTCGCCATGGCGGATGAAATTGAACGCCGCAACACGGCTGAAAAGCGCCTCCTGCGCAATGGCGAAGTGGCCTTTGCTTGGGTCAAGCTTGACGATCGGCAAATCGCCTCCCTAAGCGATGATCCCGCTGTGGCCTCGATCAAGTTCCGCTACCGCATCCGCAACGGTCACGTTTGGCTTGGCACCAACGCCTTCTTCTTTGAAGAAGGCACGGGGGAGCGTTTTCGTGGTGCGACTTACGGCGAATTTCGCGTTGATCGCAAGTCGGGTGAGGCTGTGCTGGTCGGCTTGCGTAGCGACACGCTCACGGCGCTGTAAGCCACTGTGCCGCGCGGTGCGGAGGTGTCGATGGGCACCTGCGTGCGCCCCCATGCTCGTCACCGAAACGCTCACCCATCGCCTCCCCCTTGGCATCCCCCATCGAAACGCGAGCGTGCCCTGCAACGGGTGATGGCGCGCAGGCGGGGTCATTTCTAAAGTTCCTTCAGCAGTGGGGCGCACCGCCCACGCTGGTCGCCCTGGGCGGTCAGCCTTTTCACACACTTGAAGGAGCCCGCCATGGCCAATGCCATTCCCCATGTGCCTTTGACGCCGCTGGGCGCCGAGCCCGCGTTTGCCGACATGGCCGCCGCTGTTCAGGCCACGGTCAGGCGCTTTGCCCAGGAGGTTCTTCGCCCGGTCGGGCGCCAGCTTGATCGCCTGAGCCCCGACGAAGTCATTGCCTCTGGCTCGCCCTTGTGGCCCGTGTACCGGCAGTTCGCCGAGCTGGGCTTTGGCATCGACACCTTGTTGTCCCTGCCGCCGGCCGAGCGTGCCCGCATCATGGGCATCCTGTTCGAGGAGCTGGGCTGGGGTGACGCCGGGCTGGCCATCTCCATAGGGGCCGGGCTGATACCGGTCATGATCAGTGCCTTGCTGGGCAATGGCTTTTGTCGCGGTATCGCCAGCGATGACAAGCTGGGCTGCTGGATGATCACGGAGCCGGACCATGGCACCGACATGCTGGACCCCAACCGGATGATCTTTCACCCGCAGGGCAGCTACGGCCGGCCCAACTGTGTCGTGACCATCGAGGACGATGGCCTGGTGATCAAGGGGCAGAAGGCGGCCTGGGTCTCCAACGGCACGATCGCGCAGGTGGGCATCCTGTATGCGGCGGCCGACACGGGCCATGGCCCCGATGCGCAGCATGGCGCCGTGGTCATCGTGCCGATGGACACCCCGGGCATCACGCGGGGCAAGCCGCTGGACAAGATGGGGCAGCGGGCGCTCAACCAGGGCGAGGTCTATTTCGACAATGTGCGCTTGCCCAAGGCGCATTTGCTGGCGGGCCCTGAGCAGTATCAGCAGGCCACCTACCTCGTGCACACCTTGGCCAATGGCCTGATGTCGGCCGTCTTCACCGGTTGTGCGCGCTCGGCTTACGACCTGGCCTTGGCTTATGCGCATGAGCGCAAGGCCGGGGGCGTGCCCATCATCCGGCACCAGTCGGTGGCGCAGCGCTTGTTCCACATGTTCCGCAAGGTGGAGGCCTCATGCGCCTTGTCGCGCAGGGTGCTGCACTACAACTTTGATGCGCCCGAGATGGCACTTCATGCGGCCATGGCGGCGAAGGTGACGGCCACGCAGACCGCGTTCGAGGTGGCCAGCGAGTCGGTGCAGATGCACGGCGGCAATGGCATGGCCCGCGACTACCCGGTGGAAAAGATGTTCCGTGATGCGCGTGCCTCGCTGATCGAGGACGGCTGCAACGAGATCCTGGCCATCAAGGGTGGGTATTACCTCGCCCAGCCCGAACTGCTCTGACGGCGCACACACGCCTTCTCATCACCCAACGGAGACATCGATCATGGCAACTTCATATCAGGTCGTGGTGTATGGCGCCAGCGGCTACACCGGCAAGCTCGTGGCATGGAAGCTGGCCAAGCGCGGCATCCCCTTCATCGCCGCGGGGCGCAACGCCGAGCGCCTGCAGGCCGAGATGGCGGCCATCCCGGAGCTGGCCGGCCACGATTACCAGTGCGTCGGCGTGCAGCATGACGTGGCCTCGCTGACGGCGCTGTTCAAGGGCAAGCAGGTGGTGCTCAACATCGTCGGCCCCTTCATGCAGCTGGGTCAGCCGGTGGTGCAGGCAGCGCTGGAGGCCGGTTGCCACTACTTCGACACCACCGGTGAGACGGACTGGATGCTGTACCTGAAGCAGGAATACGCGGCGGCCTTTGCCAGCAAGGAGCTCGCGCTGTGCCCCGCCAATTCGTACATGTGGACCGAGGGTGCGATCGCCGCCGAGATCGCACTGGAAACGCCGGGCATCGACACCCTGGACCTGCTGTACTACGGGGACTCCCAGATCAGTGTGGCCTCCACCATGTCCTTCCTGCGGATGTGCACCAAGCCCATGTACCACCTTAAGGGCGCGCAACTGGTGCAGTGGCCCTGGGCGACCACCTATGACGTGGCCGTGCCGGGTGTGCACCGGATCCTCAAGGCCATGCCCTGGGGTGGTGCGGGGGAGCCCGTCTGGTATCAGGGCGATGCCCGCGTTCGGAACTGCTCGGTGCTGTTTGCCTTGGGCAACCAGGAGATGTTCATGCAGATCGCGGGCTTGCTGCAGCAGTTTGAAGCCGAGCACCGCCACCTGGACGCCGCGGCGCAAGAGGCGGTGACCAACGCGATCGGCCAGCAGGTGACGCAAGTGGAGCCGCCGCGCGAGACGCCGGAAGTCCACCGCGCGCAGGTCTCGTGTCTGGCGCGGGGCAACACGCAGTCGGTGAGCGTGGTGCTGCGTGGCAGTTGTGCCTATTCGCAGACCGGGGTCTTTGCGGCAGAGGCCGCCATGCGCGTGTTGCACAAGCAACTCAAGGCCGTTGGTTTCGGCTCGGGGGCGGCCATTCTGGGGGTGCGCCAGCTGCTGGCTGCGCAGGCGGACGAAGGTTATCTCTCGTACGAGATCACACATCATTGAGATGGGAGATGGCCATGAGCCCAATCTATGTGGCCGGGGTGGGCATGACCCCCTTTGACAAGCACCCCTCATCGAGCATCAAGGACCTGACGCGCCAGGCTGTTGAAGCCGCGCTGCGTGATGCCGGTTGCGACAAGGCCCAGGTGCAGGCCGCGTACTTTGCCAATGCCACGCAAGGGCACATGGACGGGCAGCACATGATCCGCGGGCAGCTGGCCCTGCGTGCCATGGGCTTGGAAGGCATCCCGGTGGTGAACGTCGAGAACGCGTGCGCCAGCGCGAGCACGGCCTTTTACCTCGCGCTCAACCATGTCCGCTCGGGTGCGGCCGACATCGTGCTGGTGGTGGGTGCTGAAAAGATGGTTGCCGATGACAAGGCCCGCATGTTTGCCGCCTTCGATGGCGCCTGGGATGTGCACGACACGGAGGCGGCCAAGGCCCGGCTGCTGCAGATGGGGCAGGGCGTGAGCGTGCCGCCGGGCAGCCAGTCCACCCGGCCTTACAGCGTGTTCATGGACATCTATGCCGCCATGGGGCGCATGCACATGCGCGAGTTCGGCACCACGCAGCGGCAGTTCGCCGCCGTCGCGGCCAAGAACCATGCGCATTCGGTGCACAACCCCCTGGCCCAGTATCGCGAGGCGTGCAGCATCGAGCAGGTGCTGGCCGCGCCGCCGATCAGCTACCCACTGACGCTGCCCATGTGCTCGCCGGTGAGCGATGGGGCCGCTGCGGCGCTGGTCTGCAGCGAAACCGGCTTGAAGGCGCTGCAGGGCTCGCAAGGCCGCGCCATGCGCGTGCTGGCCTGTGTGCTGCAGACGGGCAGCGAGCGCGCCCCGGCAGACCTGGCGCACCACCTGGTCCGCATTGCTGCAGAGAAACTGTACGCACAAGCGGGCATCGGGCCGCAAGACGTGAGCGTGGCCGAGGTGCATGACGCCACGGCGATTGGCGAAGTCCTGCAGTCCGAGTTGCTGGGGCTGGTGCCCATGGGGCAGGGCGGGCCGGCGGCAGAGCGCGGTGAGACGGCGATCGGGGGGCGCATCCCGATCAACCCGTCGGGGGGGCTCGAATCCAAGGGGCATCCCATTGGTGCGACCGGGCTGGCTCAGCTCTTTGAGCTGGTCACGCAATTGCGTGGCGAGGCGGGCGCACGGCAGGTGCCGCAGGCGCGCATCGCCTTGGCCGAAAACGGCGGCGGCTTGGCAGGGGTGGAAGAGGCGGTGGCCTGCCTGACCCTGCTGGGGCGATGAGCCTGCGAACCAAGAAGGCAAGGGAGCACCAGCATGACGACAGCAACAGCCCTGCACCTGGCCGCCCTGGTGGCCCAGCGTGCGGATGAATCGCCGGATTTCGATGTCCTGACGATCGAGGGCGGTGGGGTGCGCCCCGATGAGGTCCGCACCTACCGCATGCTGTGGGACAACGGCCGGCGCATGGCGCAGCGGATGCGGGACCTGGGTGTGCAGCCGGGCGAGCGCATTGCGCTGCTGATGGCCAACCACGCCGAGTTTGTCGAGGCCATGGTGGCCGCCAGTGTGCTGGGCGCGGTGGTGGTGCCCATCGACCCGCGAACCCGTGGCGACAAGCTGCACTTCATGCTCGGCCATGCCCAGTGCTGCGCTGCGCTGGTGGCCGACTATGCGCTGGCCCACCTGCAGCCCTTGCGCGCCTCGTTGCCCGGCCTGCGCTGGGTGATGGGCTTTGCCACCGATGAAGACACGCAGCCCTTGAGCGACCACGCGGACGTGGTGGATTGGGCGGCCACGCCGCTGGCCGTGCCTGATCTGCCCATCCACATGGCCGACCCCGACAGCGCGCTGGAGCTGATCTTCACATCGGGCACCACGGGCGACCCCAAAGGCATCGTGATGACGCACCGGCGCTATTGCGACACATCGCTGCTGGCCATGCGCCTGTTTGGCTACCGTGAGGATGACAGGCTGTACTCCGGCCTGTCGCTGACCCATGCCAATGCCCAACTCATCACCCTGGGTGCGGCCTTGGCCTGCCGCCTGCGTTGCGTGTTGTCGCGCCGCTTTACGAAGTCACGCCTGTGGGACATCACACGCCAATATGGCGCCACGACCTTCACCTTGCTGGGGGGCATGACCACGGCGGTGTACGCGCAACCGCCAAGCCCCGACGATGCCGACAACCCCGTTCGTCTGGTCGTGTCTGCTGGGATGCCCGACGCCATCTGGGAGAAGTTCGCGCACCGCTTCGGCGTGCAGATACTGGAGTTCTACGGCGCGGCAGAGGGTGGCCTGACCCTCAACCCACCCGGGCTGGGGCCGGTTGGCAGCATCGGCAAGCCTGCCCCCACCTTGCAGTACCGCATCGTCGATGAGCACGATGTGGACGTGCCCGTCGGCACGCCGGGCGAGCTGGTGTTTCGCCACGTGAATGGCGATCCGTTCCAGGTGGCCTACCACGGCAACGAGGCGGCATCGCGCCAGAAGTGCGAGGGTGGCTGGTTGCGCATGGGCGACGTGGTGCATGCGGACGCGCAGGGCTGGTTGTACTTTCACTACCGCAAGGGTGGCGGGATCCGGCGCAATGGGGAGTTCATCAGTGCCGCCTTCATCGAGAAGGTGATCGCCGAGTCTGGCCTGGTCGATGATGTCTACGTCTATGGCCTGCCCAGCGCCAGCCTGGCCGCAGGTGAGAAGGACGTGGTGGCCGCCGTGGTGCCCAAGTCCTTGGCGGCGTTTGACGCGCAGCGCCTGTTCATGGTGTGCAAGGCCCAGCTGGATGCCAACGCCGTTCCCCGCTTCATCCAGGTGCTGGCGCAGATCCCCAAGACGGCCTCTGAGAAGCCTCTGGAGCGCAGCCTTGTGCAAGCCTTCGAGGCCATGCCCCACATGGTCCACCGCGTTGACCCGCCTGCACGCTGAGCCAGCCGGCCTGCTCGTCTAACCCGCTGTTCCCTCTTCGATTGCCAGCATCAGCCCGTGTCCTTGGGTGATCAAGGCGGCGGCATGGGTGCGGCTGCTCACGCCCAGTTTGCCGAAGATGTTCTTCATGTGCGTCTTGATCGTCTCGGGAGAGACGCCCAGGGCTTTGGCGATCTCCTTGTTGGATTGCCCGCGGGCCACACCTTGCAGGATCAGGCGCTCTTTCACGGTCAGGCCATGCAGGGTGTCCATCCTGACGGGCTCGGCGAGCGCGTCTTCGCGCCAGCGCGATGGCAGGGATTCGAGCAAGGCCGATGCACCGGCCTGTCGCACGGCGCCTTGCCATTGAGCAAGCCGCCACTCTGCCGTGGCCGTGTCGCCGAGGCGCAGGTGCACGTTCACCATCGCGATCTGCAAGGCCATCTGCGACAGCCGCATGTGGGCAGCGCCTTGCGCAGCGGCCAGCGTTTCGGCATCGGCCAGCAGCGTGGTGGGGCATTCGCCGGTGGCGGCGGCCAGCTCCAGTTCGGCCAGTGTGCAGGCATGGGCCACACTGTCCACGCCAGGGGGCAAGGCACGTTCGTGGCGAAGCTGACGCAGGCGTTGGCCGCAGGCGCGGGCTTCTTCGAGCTTGGACTCCTGGAGGCTGATGCGGCTGCGCTCCAGCAGGGCCTGGGCCAGCAGGCGCGGCCAGTGGCGGTGATGGGCCAGGGTCTCGATCTCGACGACGCGTTGGCGTGCCAGCGCCAGGTTGCCTTGTTGGCGCAACAAGGTGGCACTGCTGCCCAGCGCCGCCTCGATGGAGTCCAGGAAGCCGCAGGTGCGCACGAACTCCAGGCTGTCGGCGAGCAGGGCCGTGGCCTCGCTGGTGCGCCCTTGCAGCAAGCGCACACGCGCCAGCAGGGCCGCAGGCAGGGCACGCAGCACGGGGCTGGTGGCGCCGCTTTCGGCCAGATCCATGAAGGCGCCTTCGAGCCGCGCTGCCGCGCCGGCCAGATGGGCTTGCTGCACGTCGGCCAGGGCTTCCATGCAGTGCTGGTACAGGCGGTTGAAGGTGTAGCGCGTGCGCGATAAGGGTTGCGATTGCAAGGGCGGCAGGCTGTAGAGGCTTTGCCATTGGCCAGCCTGCAAGAGCCCATAGCGCTGCACATTGGTCAGCACATTGCAGATCCAGGGGCGATTGCCCAGGTGCGGCATGCAGGTGGTGGCCAGTGCGGCCCCTTCGTCGGCCCGGTCGTCCAGGGCCAGCAGCATGGCGCGCAGTGCGCGCAGCTCCCAGACATGGACATCGCCATTCTCGGGGAGTTCGTCCAGCAGTTGCTGGGCTTCGTCGTGCTGCATGGCCAGCGCGGCGGCCCAGGCCAAGGCCAGGCGCATGGGGGCCGGGAAGCTGGGCAGGTGCTCTCGCAAGCGACGCTGCCATTGCAGCAGGACGAGGAAGTCGCCTTGCTCCACCAGGTCCATGGCGCAACAGCGGATCCAACTTTGGGCCTGGGTGGTGTCCCCCGCGGCCAGCGCCAGCGAGATGGCCTGGCTCCACCAGCCTTGGGCAGCCAGCCAGTCGGCCGCGCGCATTCTGAAGTCCTGTGCCTGTTGGGGATCGTCGCGTTCCAGCAAGCGGGTCAGGTGGTCGCGCAGCAGGGGATGCAGGCTGAACCATTCGCCTTCGGCGCCGTGTGTGCTCAGGAAGAGTTGCCGCCGCTCCAGCGTGTCGATGAAGGCGTCGGCACCGGGGCCCTGGCAGTGCGTCAGCATGGGCGCATTGAAGGTCTCCAGCAGCCCCAGTGGCAGCAGGCGTTGACGGAAGTCGGCATCCAGGCCCATCAGCATGTCGTCAAAGAGCAGGCCCAGGGTGCGCGGCAAGGTGGCCAGCCCACCGCGGGGGTGGTTGCTGGCGGACAGCAGGTAGGCCCGCAGCGCGGTGCTCCAGCCACCTGTGGCCTCTTGCACGCTGGCCAGCTGCGTGGCCGTGGGTGTCTGGCCGGCGCGCGTCAGCAGGGCCTGTGTCTCTTCGGGCATGAAGCGCAGGTGTTCCGCATCGATGGCCAGCACCAGGCCGCCGCGCACCTGCTGCAAGACGGTGGCAGGCAGGTCGTGGCGGCTGATGAGCAGCAGATGCAGTTGCGGTGGGGCATGCCGCAGCAGCAAGTGCAGGGCCGTGTCCAGCGTGGCTTCGCTCACGCGGTGGCAATCGTCCAGCACCATCAGCAGGTGATCGGGCTGGCTGTGGATGTCGTTGGCCAGCAGTGTGGCAATGGTGTCGGCCGGTAGAAAGGGCCAGGCCTTTTCCAGTGCGAGCACATCCAGCCCCAGCGCCGGTATGGCCCTTTGCAAGGCCGCGGCCATGCAATAGAGCAGGCCGGACGGGGTGTCATCGCTGTCGTCCAGTGTGAGCCAGGCGCTGGGCACATCGCGTGCCGTCAAGGCTTCCACCCAGGCCGCGGCCAGCGTGGTCTTGCCGAATCCGGGCGGGGCCTTGATGACGGTCAAGGTCTGCTCCAGCAACCTGGGCGAGAGGTCTTCCAGACGCGGACGCGGCAGCACACCACGGCCACGGCGTGGTGGATGAAGGCGCGTGGTCAACAAGGGTGGTGTCTGTGCCGAAGTGCTGTCTCCGGTCTCGGCCACCTTGCCCCCCGCGCTTCCCCAAACGGGGGATGAATCTTGCAGGAGGGGCTTCATACCATTGTCTCCATACCGTGTTGAAGGCTCTCCTTGCGCCACGGTATAGCGAGAGCGGACGCGCGGCCTTGACGAGCGACAAGCCAAGGCACGAGGGCCTACCCCGAAATGGGGGCGCACCGAGCATGACCAGGGTCAAAACCCCACTTCCATCAACTGTCAATCATCCAGCTGTGGAAAACCGAGGAGAAGAGACATGAACACCAAAGCAGCCGTTCCACAACGCGTCTATCGCCGCCCGGCCGATTGGACGCTCATGTACCCCATCTTTGGCAGCCATGTGCGGCGCATCGGTTGGTTGCGCACCCTGGCCGGTGGCCTGCCGATGTACCTGTGCATCCCCTTGTTGATCGTGATGCACGTCACGGTGTGCGTGGCGGCCTATCAGTGGCTGCTGCGCCCGCTGTTCGGCATACCGCGTGTGCGCTGGGCCGATCACGTGATCATCGATCGCCACCGCATTGAGGGCATGAGCTGGTTCGACAAGTTCAACTGCATGTTCTGCAGCTACGCCAATGGCCTGACCACCATGGCCAATATGGAGCTGGATCACCTGGCCCGCATGGACCACGCCTTGCCACTGTGGAAGAAGGGGGTGGTGGCCATGGTGGCCTTGCTGCTGGCCCCCTTGATGGTGGTGTTCGAGCTGGGCGTGCAGATCATCTACAACCTGCTGGTGTCCCGCCCCCTGGGCATGCACCGCGTGTCCATGGCCGAAGCCTGGCGTGTGATGGCCAAGGACGGCTATGCCGCCTCTTACCCCTGGCTGGGCCGGGTGCCGCTGCGCTGTGCCAAGAGTGTCGTGCTGCGCTTCTCCATGGGGCTGGAGCAGATCGAGTCCTCCTGGTGCCCGCTCAAGCACTTCGAAACCCGTGAAGGCATCGTCTACCCCAAGCACCACGACAAGTTCTTTGGCCCGCATGAGATTGAACAGATGCGCGCGGTGTTGTCCACGGTGGGCACGGTGTCGAACCGTCACCCCAGGTGGTGAGCTGAAGCGTCACCTCACGTCCACTTGCAGGCCGGATGCGGCGTTGTTCAGGAGCAGTACATGATCAAAGAAGACAAGGTCAGCCGTCGCGGCTTCATCAAAGGTGCGGCCGTGGTCACGGGGGCCACAGTGGGGGCGGCGGCGCTGGCCGTGCCGATGTCACGCCACCCGGAGGTGGATGCCGAGTACCCCGAGGTGCCGGAGAACAAGGTCGAGTTGCCGCCCAATGGCAAGAGCGTGCTCATCATCGGTGGCGGCCTGTCGGGCTTGCAGGCCGGGGTGGAGTTGTCGGCGCGGGGCTTCAAGGTGATCATCCTGGAGCGCTCGGGCACACCGGGCGGCAAGCTCAAGTCCTGGCGTGACCGGCACTTCGGGCCGGCGGACGACCCGGCCAAGAGCGACCCGGCCTTCCCGGGCTACATCCGCGAGCATGGTGTCCATGCCGTCTGGGGCTTCTACAACAACCTGCGCGAGTTCCTGGGGCGCCACGGCTGGCGCTTGTCGGACATGCCCAACGACGCGTCCATCTACAACTTCCTGGACAAGGACGGCACCGAGAGCCACCTACGCAATTGCAACTGGCCCAAGCCTTACGACAAGCTCCAGCTGCTGTTGAACGCACGCGAGGTGAAGCACCTGCCGGAGTCCGAGCGCAATGACTTCGTGCGCCTGGCCATGCGCCTGATGAGCTTCGACTACGCGGACCCCAAGCAGCGCGCCTACATGGACGGCATGTCCTTCCTGGACTACGGGCGCAAGCTCGGCGTGTCAGAGCCCCTGATCCACAAGATCTGCGACAGCCTGCTGGAGATGGCCTACTTCGACAACGTGGACAAGGTCTCGGCCTTGACGCTGGCCAACATCTTCCAGCTCGTGGCCGGTGCGGCCGACGACATGAAGGTCAACCTCTACATGAACCCGGTGGGCGAGACCTTCTTGCAGCCCATGGTGGACTACATCCGCTCGCATGGTGGCGAGATCCACTACAACACCGAGGTGAGCGGCTTCGAGATGAACGGCAAGCGCATCACGCGTGTGCTGGCGGCGGCCGTGCCCTCGGCGCCAGCCAAGGTGCGCCGCTGCTCGATCTGCGGCAACCTGATCTACGACGGCATGGAGGTGGGCCACGAGTGCCCCTTCTGCGGCGCCCACACCGACATGATCCGCGACATGAGCGAGGCCGATCGCGGGGCGCGTTCATGGCAGGCTGATTACTACATCTCGGCGCTGGACATACCCGGGGCGCAGCGCCTGGTGGGAGCCAATCTGCAGACGCTGGGCGATGGGCCTTACTTCCGCAACATCCTGGACCTGCATGCCAAGGCGGTGTTCGTCACCAACCTGTGGTTCGATGGCAAGGGCCATTGGGAGCGCAAGATCAAGGATGCAGACGGGCGCCCGGCCGTGTGCTTCTTCGCCACGGGCTTCCAGCACCTGGGCATCACGGTCAACCGCTCGCTGCGCGTGCCTTTCCCTGATCGCAAGCTGATGTCCTGGTCCATGGAGTACCCCGACCGCAACGTGACGGTGATCGAGACCCAGATCGCCAAGACCGATCTGGTGGAGGGCAAGAGCACCAATGAGATTGCAGCCTTGTGCTATCAGGAGCTCAAGGCGGTGATCCCTGATCTGCCCCCGCCACGCAGCGCCTATGTGAACCGCTGGCACACCTACACGGGCTACCACGTGGGGGATGAGCAGCGCCGCCCGCCTGTGCAGTCGCCCATCGACAACCTGCTGTTCATCGGGGACTTGTCCTTCGTGCCGCACCCGGCCGTGTTCATGGAGAAGACCAATGTCACCGCCAAGTGGGCCACCAACCTGATCCTGGAGAAAGCCGGCATCAAGGAGGGCCACATCAAGATCCTGATGTCAGGCACGCCCAGCCTGTTCACGGACCTGATGCAGACCACGACCCAAGTGCAAGTGTGAAACACAAAGGAGACACCAAGATGAGCGCACAAGTGATCACCGCACGAACCGTGCCAAACGCCCCCACGGCCCTCAAGACCGATCGCGAGCCGCAGCGCCAGCCCAGTGACTTCCTCAAAGGCATTGTGCAAAGCGAGTTTCCGATGGAGCTGTTTGACCGTGTCGGCAAGCTGCCCGTCTTCTACTACGACAACTCGTCCATGACGGCTGTCTTCACGGCGTCCACCAGGCAGGTGCGTGCACTCTTGCCCGATCCGCAAATGCACCCCATCGAGTTGATGCCGGGCCGATGCGTGGTGGCCTTCAGCGCGTTCGAGTACCGCGACACCGACATCGACCCCTACAACGAGTTCAGCATCTCTTTCCTGATGAGCTACGGGCGCCGCACGGTGCCAGGCATGCACTTGTTGCGAGGCCTGGCTTCACGCTGCTTCGAGGCCTATGTGTGGAAGCTGCCCGTCACCACGGAGATCGCGCGCTGGGGTGGGGTCGAGCTCTACGGCTACCCCAAGTTCCTGGCCGACATCGACTTCAAACGGGATGCAGCGCACACGACGTGCACCTTGTCGGAGGACGGTCGCCACATCCTGACGCTGCAAGGGCAGGCGCTGAAGGGCGAGGCGGCCAAGTTGTTGCGCTACCGCGCCTATTCGATGAAGAACGGCGTGCCGCTGTGCGCCAACGTCTACACCAACCCGCTGCAGTACGCGCAGACCATGTCGCCTAGTGCGGCCAGTCTGGTACTGGGTGACCACGACATCGCCCGGCAGTTGCGGGCCCTGGACTTGTCATCGTCACCGCTCATGTACCAGTACTGCCCGCGCAATGAGCTGGTGCTGTTCGGGCCGCGCAACCTGATGGACAACTGACACGGCTTGCCGCGCCAGGGACCACAGGGTCATGCGGGACTTGCACACGGACTTCGTCGGGTTGCAGACGCCCTGGACGACGGCGGTCGGCCGCACCGGGCCGCGCACCTACCTGGACTCTGCCGCCACGACCCTGGCCATGCGTTCTGCGCTGGCCCGGCGCGAGCAGTTGCTGTTGCATTACGGCAGCCCGCACACCGCGCTCAATGCGGCCTCCAACCTGTGTGTGGAGGCCTTGCGGCGGGCTCAGGAAACGGTGCTACGCTTTTTCGGCTTCCCGCCCGACGACTACCACTGCGTCTTTGTGGGGTCGGGGGCGACGGCGGCGCTCAACCGGGCTGCCGCGATGCTGTCGCGCCTGCACCGCGATCGGCCGGGCGTGGCCCTGTCCATGATGGAGCACCACTCCAATGACTTGCCCCACCGCCAGGCGTGCGAGACGGTGTGCCACATTCCCCTGATGCCCGATGGGGGCGTGGACCTGGCCGCGCTGGAGCGCGAGCTGGCGCAGCAGCGCGCAGGTTATGTCGCGTTGACCGCTTGCAGCAACGTGACGGGCGCGCTCACTCCGATCACCGACGTGGCGGCGCTGGTTCACCGCCATGGCGCGCACCTGCTGGTGGACGGCTCGCAGCTGGCCGTGCACCGGCGGCTGGAGGCCCCCACCGCCATTGACGCCTTCGTGTTCTGTGGCCACAAGGCTTATGCGCCGGGCACGCCAGGTGTGCTCATCGTGCGCAAGGCCCTGCATGATGGGGCCGGCCCGATCGAGCTCGGTGGTGGCATGGTTCACCGCGTCAGCCAGCATGGCTTCGAGCTGGCCACCGACATGGCACAGCGCACGCATGCCGGCACCCCGGACGTGCTGGGGGCTTTCCAGATCGCCATGGTGCTGAGCCGTCTGCAAGCCCATGGTTTTGACCAGGTGATCGCGCACGAGCAAGCATTGACCCGCCGCTTGCTGGAGCGCTTCAAGGCGATGCCCGATGCGCTCGTCGTGTATGGCGACCCGGACCCGGGCAAGCGGGTGGGGGTGGTGTCGTTCAACCTGCGTGGGCTGGAGCACCCCCTTGTGGCCTGGGCCTTGGCCCATTGCTTCAACATCACCGTGCGCCACGGTTGCTTCTGTGCGCAGCCCTACGTCCGCGAACTGCTGGGGGTGGGGCAGGCACTGAATGAGCCGGGCGATGAGGCTGCACAACCTGGCATGGTGCGGGCCAGCATTGGCGCCTACACCACGGCGCAAGACATCGACACGCTGGTGGGTGCGTTGTCAGACATCAGCGCGCGCCCCGATCACTATGCACGCTGGTTTCGGGCCAGCCTTGCGGAAGACGCGCAGGGGCGGGGCCGCCATCGGCTGGTCGGGCAACTGAATGCCATCTGCAGCATGGACTGAGGCCTTGGTGTGATGGCGCGATGAGGTGGGGGTGCACGCCCGCGTCAGGCCCGCACGCTGCCCAGCGCCTGGGCCACATTGACGCGGGACATCCGCCAGGCAGGGATCGCGGCCGCCAGGAGGCCCACCACCAGCGCGATGCTGGCTTGCATGCGCAAGGTGCCTGGTGACACGGTGAAGCCGTCGACCAGGCTGCCAACGGACGACACGAAGAGGGCCGAGGCCGGGTAGGTGAGGGCGATGCCGGCCAGCACGGCCAGGCAGGCGATCACCATGCTTTCGCACAGCAGCAGCGTGGCCACATAAGCCGGCGAGAAGCCCAGGGCCTTGAGGGTGGCGTACTCGCGCAGGCGCTCGGAGGCCGACATGGTGATGGCATTGGTCAGCACCAGGAGGCTGATGACGACCAGGCCCATGCTGACGATGCGCAGCCACAGCAGCACGTTGTGGCTCATGGCGACGATGGACAGCTGGTAAGCCCGCTCACTCTGCGTCTTGGTGCCGGCCGCGGAGTCCTGGAACAGGGCGTCGATGCGCGCGGAGACCGCGGGTACGAGGGCCGGGTCATCGACCCCGACCACATAGACGCCCACCACGTCGGGCACACCGCTGCCCAGTCTGGCCTTGAGTGTTTCTGACAGCAGCTTCCAGTGCACGAGCATGAGCGCATCGTCTGCCTTGTGGTCACGTGGCTGGTAGATGCCGCGGACGGTGAAGGCCCAGGCGCCGGGGTATTTGTCGCCTCGGATGGGCAGGGTGTCGCCGATCTTGAGGCCAAGAGATGCCGCGAGTTTGGGGCCGATGACCGCGCCTTGCCGGTCTTGCTGGAAGGCGCGCCGCTGGGCGTCGCTGAGCTGGTATTCGGGGTAGAGGTCGAAGTAGCTGTTGGCATCGACGGCCAGCTTGGTGAAGGGCTGGCGGTTGTCACCATGGATGCCGCCAAACCAGGTGAGCCAGGTCAGCCCAGACACGCCCGGCACGCTGCGTATCTGCGGCGCCTGGGTGATAGGCAGGGGGTGGGTGAAGGAGATGGCCGAGCGCGTGATCAGGCGCGTGCTGGAGCTGGCATCGGCGCTGGCGTACCAGGCTTCGATCACCGTGTTGATCAAGCCGCAGGCCATGGTGGCCACGGCCAGGCCCAGCACGGTCAGCAAGGTTCTGAGCCGGTGCCGCAAGGCGTTGCGGATGGCGAGTTGAAAAAGGCCCATGTGCGCAATGGTGCGAGTGCGCTCAAGGCGTGTCGGGGGCTTTGGGCTTGGTGCTGCGGGTGACGCGGGGCGCGCGGGGTGCCGTCGGCACGCTGCTCAGCTTGGGCTTGGCCCCGCTGGTGCTGGTTTGCGTCAACCAGCTTTGCAAGCCGCGCCAGGCGTACAGGTTGTAGTTCAGCACCTCGTCCACCGGGCGGCGCATGCCGTCGGCGATCCACATGGCGCCCACTTGAATGGCCAGGCTCAACAGGCCCCCGGCCAGCCATTCGACGTCCAGGTTCCGGCGTATGGCAGGCGGCACGATGTCATCGGCCAGGTGCTCCATCAGGACCACGTACTCCTTCAAGGCGCCGCGTGAGCGTTCCAGGCTGAGCTGGTTGGCGCTGACGGCGTCGATCAGCATGATCTTGCCGCGTCGGGGGTCTTCCTGGATGAATGTGTAGAAGGCGCGCAGCCCGTCGCGGGCCAGGCTTTCGATGTCTTTGGGGGCGGCGAGCAGGGCGGCGCTGACGCGCTTGACCAGCTCGGTCTTGAGCAGGGCGTAGACCTGGTCGAAGGCGTGTTCGGTGCTGCTGAAGGATTCGTAGAAGTAGCGCTCGGTCAGGCGGGCGCCGGCGCAGATGTCGCGCATGGTGGTTTTGGCGATGCCGTGCTGGGTGAAGGCGTCCAGCGCGGCTTCCAGCAACCGCTCGCGGCGTTGCTGGCGGCGGTCGTCGGCGGATTCGCCGCGCCAGGGGCGGGTCACATTGGGGGCCGAGCTGCGCTGATTCATGGTCTTGACTGCCTCAGGTTTGGCTGCTTTACAGGCTGATCGCACTGGCCGATGGGGCGCCGTGACCTTGGTCTCGCGCAGGCTGCGTGAGGTGGGGCTGGCGCAGCCTTGCAGCGACTATATCAATGTGAGGTTGCTGCAGCATCGTCATGTGGTTGCCGGAGATGGTGTGGATGCGGGCACGCGGGGTGAACGGCTGCCAAGGCGTGGTGCGGTCCTGGCTGCCGGCATGGGCCGGGTTGGGTGGCGTGTCCTTGGCGCAGACGATGAGGGTGTCGACGTCCAGCTCGGCCAGCGGCATGTAGCGTGTATTGAGGTTGGCGTGGAAGACACGCACCAGATCGGCCACGCTGCTGGCCTGGCTGGATGAGCCCAGCAGCCTGGCCTGGACCATGGCGCGGTGCAGGGCGGCGATCTGCGCGTCGTCATGCAGGGCGGCGAGGTCCGCGCGGTGCAGTTTCAGCGGTTGGTCGGCCTGTTCGGCCTGTTGCGAGAGCAGTCGTGCCAGCTCCACGATGGCGTCCAGGCGATCGAACTGGCGGCCCGCGGCACCCTGGGCGGAAGGCGGCCTGCTGTCGAGCAGGACCAGGGTTTGAACAGCTTGGCCCGCCTTGCGCAATTGCCTGGCCATCTCGAACGCGATCCAGCCACCAAAGGAGTGGCCCACCAGGGTGATGGGGCGCGTCAGCTCCAGCGCCAGCAGGGCTTGCACGTGGTGCGCGGCGGCGTCTTCCACCGTTGCGAAGGGCTCGGCTTGGCCGTCCAGGCCTCGGGGCTGCATGCCCAGGACCGGGACGTGCGGGCCTAGTGCCTGCGTCAGGGGCACGAAGCAGGTGACGTGGGCACCCGCACCGGGGATGCAGACCACGGGGTTCTCTGAAGTGGCACCCGCCTGGATGACGACCACGGGGGACGTGTGGGCCTCCAGGTGCGAAGGCGCCGTGGCCGCCTCTGGCTTGAGCGCCTGGTTCATGCACAGCGCGAGTTGCTCGACCGCAGGGGCGCGCAGGATGGACCAGTGGTCGGCTTCGATGGGGTGCACGGTGAGCTGACCTGGCAGGGCCTCGTGCCATTGCTGGACTTGTTCTGGTGCACCTGAGGAGGCAGCGTAGTAGTGAAGTGGTGTGCTCAGGTGGAGGGGCGGCAGCGCCTCGTGCTGGATGGCGTGGGCCAGCACGCTGGCCTGTGCGAGCAAGGGCCGGATGGCGTCGATGTCCAGGTGGGCGGGCAGCAGGCCGGCCTGATGGGCCTCATCGACGATGTGCTCGATGGTGGGCGTGAGGCGGGTGTCGGCCCAGCGTTGCAGTTGCGCGCGGCGCTGTGGGTCTTCCAGGTCGGTGGTGCTGGCCAGGTAGGCCAGCACCACCTCGCGTGGGGTATGGGGTGTGGCCGTGGAGGGGCTGGCGAGTGGGACTGTGTGCGCTTGCACCGGGCAGGGCGCATCAATGAGGCCCAGGTAGGCCACTTGCTCGCCGAGCTCGGTGAGCCGAGCCGCCGTGGCATAGGCCAGCACACCACCGGCCGACCAACCTGCCAGGTGGTAAGGCCCGTGGGGCTGCACGCGCTGGATGGTCTGGGCATGCAGCGCGGCCAGTTGGGCCAGCGAGCTGAAGGCCGGTTTGCTATCGGGTGTGAGGTCGGGCACGTTGTCGGGCAGGGTGAGCGCATGAACCGGTCTGTCTGCGTCGATCAGGCGGCTGAGCGCCAAGTAGGGCAGGCCCGAGCCAGCCAGATCGTGCAACAGGAACAGGGGTGGCCGGTGGCCTTGTGCACGCAAGGGCAGTGTGGGGGCGGCGTCCTGCTGGGTGCGTTCATGGATGCCGGTGTTGGCGGCGGATGCCAGCAGCGCCGGGGTTGGGTTCTGGAAGAGCTGGGCCAGCGGCAGGCGGATGCCCAGCGCTTGCACGCGGCTCATCAGCCGGGCCGCAGACAGGGAGTGGCCGCCCAAGGCAAAGAAGTCGGCATGGCGGCCGCAAGGCGCCTCCAGGCCCAGGATGTCCTGCCACAGCAGGCACAGGGCGCGCTCAAGGTCGTTGCGAGGTGCGTCGTCTGCTGTGCGTATGACGCTGGCCTGGCGTGCTTGCTGGCTGGTGGCCAGCAGGGCGTTGCGGTCTACCTTGCCGTTGGGTGTGAGCGGCAGCTCGGCGATGCTCAGTATCGCACCGGGCAGCATGTGGGTGGGCAGGGTCTGGCGCAGGGCATCGTGCAGGGCTTGATGCCGTGGATCGTGCAACTCAGCGGTGTCGGCCTGCGTGTGAGGGACCACGAAGGCGACGAGCGTTTGATCCGCCGGCATGCCGTCTGCCAGCGAGGCCGGCGATGCGGGCTGAGCCAGCACCACCGCGTCGCGCACATCGGGGTGTTGGCGCAGGCAGGCCTCGATCTCGCCCAGCTCGATCCGCAGGCCGCGCAGCTTGACCTGGTGGTCGTTGCGGCCCAGGTAGATGAGCGCGCCGTCGCTGCGCCAGCAGGCCAGGTCACCGGTGCGGTAAAGGCGGGCGCCGGGCTGGGAGGCAAAGGGATCGGGCACGAAGCGTTCGGCGTCGAGTTCAGGCCGCTTGAGATAGCCGTGTGCCACGCCGATGCCACCGATGTGGAGCTCACCGGCCACGCCCATGGCCTGGGGCTGGCCGTGGCGGTCGAGCACATGGGCTTGCATGCCCGTGATGGGCTGGCCGATGGGCACCGGGCCACCGTGCGTGTCAGCGTCGCAGGCATGGACCGTGGCGCAGATCGTGGTCTCGGTCGGGCCATAGGCGTTGATGAAGCGGCGGCCTTGAGACCAGGTGGCCAGGACGCTGGAGGGGCAGGCCTCACCGGCCACGATCAGGGTGTGCAGATCGGGCAGCAAGGGCCTGCCGTGTAAGGTGGCCGCGTGAGCCTGGTCTGCCATGGCGCTGAGTGCGACGGGGGGCAGCGTGGCATGGGTGATGCGTTGCGCGCGCAGGGTGTCGTACAGCGCTTCGCCGGGCATGAGTGCCTCGCGTGTGGCCAGGCACAGGGTGGCGCCGTGGCACAAGGCCATGATCCATTCCCAGGTGCAGGCGTCAAAGCTGAAGGAAGCAAATTGCAGGACGCGGCTGCCCGGGCCCACCTTGAAATACTGCTGTTGCCAGCTGGCAAGGTTCTGCAGGCCACCATGGGTCAACACCACGCCCTTGGGTTGGCCGGTGGAGCCGGAGGTGTAGATGACGTAGGCCGCGTCATTGGGCCCTGGGCGGCTGGGTGGCGTTGCTTGTGATGTGGTCACCGTTGCGGGCGCGGCGGACAGCACCACGATGTTGTCGTGATCAGTGTGATCGGCTTGTATCGGCCTGTGGCCGGGTGCCATGTCCTGGGCCAGTTCGCGCAGCGAGTCGTGTGTCAGCAGCAGTTGTGGCTGCGCGTCGTCCAGCATAAAGCGCAGGCGTGCTGCCGGGTAGCTGGGGTCCATGGGCAGGTAGGCGGCGCCAGCCTTGAGCGTGCCCAGCACGGCCACCAGCATCTCGATGCCGCGCGGCAGCAGCACGGCCACGATGCGGTCGGCTTGTGCGCCTTGTGCGCGCAGCGATTGGGCCAGGGTGTCGCTGCGGCGTTGCAGCTCGGCGTAGCTGATGGCCTGGCCATCAAAGGTGAGGGCACAGGCCAGGGGGTGTTGACGTGCCTGGTGGTCAAAGCGTTCGTGTACCAGCAAGTCAAGTGGGCTGGCCGTGTGCTCGGCGTGGTCTGGGCCTTGTGCCAAGCGGTGCAACTGCTGTTGGTCTGCCTGATCCAGCCAGGCCAGGGCGTGGCAAGGTTGATCGGGCGTGGCCTGGCCGATGGCTTGCAGCAACACGGTCCAGTGTTTCAACCAGCGCTGGATGGTGTCGGCGTTGAACAGCTCGCTCGCGTATTCCAGCGCGCCGACGACATCGCCATCGTGTTCTTGCAGGCTGAGGGCCAGATCGAACTGGGTGTGTTGGGCGTCCACCTCCAGCGGGCTGACGCTCAGGCCCTCCAGGCTGCCGGATGCAGGCGGCGTGTTGTTCAGGCTGAACAGCACCTGGAAGACCGGCGCGTGGGCCAGGCTGCGCGGCGGCTGTATGGCATCGACGATCTGGTCAAAGGGCAGGTCCTGATGGGCATAGGCAGCCAGGGCACGGGTGCGCACGGTGCCCAGCCAGTTGCCCAGCGTGGCCTCATCCTGCAGTGGCACACGCAAGGGCAAGGTGTTGACGAAGAAGCCCACCAGCCCCTCCAGCTCTTGTCGAGGGCGGTTGGCCACGGGGGTGCCAATGACCACATCGTCCTGCCCGCTCAGGCGGCCCATGAGCAGGGCCCAGCTCGACAACAGCAGCATGTGCAGCGTCACGCCATGGCGTTGCGCCGCCTGCTGGAGCGCGGTGCGCAAGACCGGGCCGAGCGCAACGGCGGCGCGTTGGGCAACATGGCTGGGTTGGGCGGGGCGGGGTCTGTCCGTGGGCAGGGCCAGCAGCGCGGGGGCACCTGTCAGCGCCTCGCGCCAGAAGGTGGCCTGCTTGCTCAGGGTGTCGCCGCGGTTGGAGCTGCGTTGCCAGGCTGCATAGTCGGCGTACTGGATGGGCAAGGGGGGCAGTGCGGCAGGCAGGCCTTGATGCTGCATGGCATACAGCTGCACCAGTTCGCGTACCACCACGCCCATGGACCAGCCGTCCGAGATGATGTGGTGCATGGCCACGAACAGCAGATGATGCTGTGGGCTCAGGCGGACCACGCAGCCACGCACCAGGGGGCCCTTGGCGAGATCGAATGGCTTGCTCAGCACGGCCTCGCGTGCCAGCCGCTCGGCTTGTTGCGCCTTGGTTTGCGGGTCGGTCGCCGCATCGGTGGCTTCATGTGGCGTAAGGCGTGGCGTCAGGTCCATGATGGCCAAGTCCAGGCCTGTGGCGGGCATCACACGCTGGGTGGCCTGGCCATCCACTGTGGGGAAAACCGTGCGCAGGGTTTCGTGCCGCTGGATCAGCGCGTCGAAAGCGGCTTGCAGGGCAGCCAGGTCCAGCTCGCCCTGCAGGCGCAGTGCCACCGGGATCACATAGGCAGAAGCCAGCCCCTCGATCTGATCGAGGAACCACAGGCGCTGCTGTGCCAGTGACAAGGGCAGGGGCTGCTGTCGATCAGCCTGCGGGATGAGGTCTGGCTGGGCCTTGTGCCAGGCCTCATTCCCTGCTTCATTCAGGCGCAGCTCGGCCACGGCCTGTGCCAGGCCGGCCAGCGTGGGCGCTTCGAAGACGCGGCGCAGTGGCAGCGCCACGCCCCATTGGTCACGTACACGGTTGACCAGTTGCACCGCCAGCAGGGAATGCCCACCCAGGTCGAAGAAGTGGTCGTCACGGCTCAGGCCACTGCGGTTGAGCAGGCTGGACCAGATGGCGGCCATGGCCTGCTCGATGCCTTCATGCGGGGCCTCGTGCGCCTGTTGTGCTGCACCAGTGCAATCAGGTGCGGGCAGGGCACGGCGGTCAAGCTTGCCGTTGGGGGTGAGTGGCCATGCGTTGATGGCGGCGATGGCGCTGGGCACCATGTACTCGGGCAGGCTGGTTTTGAGGTGGGCGCGCAGCGCGCTGGTGTCCGGCTCGGCCATGGGCGGCGTGCCGGACCAGGTCACATAGGCGACCAGGCGGCGTTGGCCGGGCTGGTCTTCGCGGGCGATGACCACGGCTTCCTTCACGCCGGGGTGCAGCAGCAGGCAGGCCTCGATGTCGCCGGGCTCAATGCGGAAGCCGCGGATCTTCACCTGCTGGTCATTGCGGCCCATGTAGTCGAGCACGCCCGGTGCGCGCCAGCGGCCCATGTCGCCCGTGCGATAGAGGGTGTGGCCGTCAACGGTCACAAAGCGTTCGCGGCTCAGGTCGGGACGATTCAGGTAGCCCAGGGCCACACCGGTGCCGCCGATGCAGATCTCGCCGACCACCCCCATGGGCAGGGGGCGCATGGCGTCATCCAGCACATGGATGTGGGTGCCGGCGATGGCATGGCCAATGGGCACGGTGGTGTCGGCATCGTCCACTGAATGGATCTCGTGGGCGGTGGCGAAGGTGGTGGTTTCGGTGGGGCCGTAGACGTGCAGCAGGTGGCGTGGCCGGCCATGTTGCAGGACATGCCGCACGGGGCCGGGGTCCAGGGTTTCGCCACCGAAGAGCAGGTAGTTCAAGCGTGCAAAGGCCGGCGCCAGCGTCTGCGCATGCAGGCTGAACAAGGCCGTGGTCATGAACATGACCGAGACACCGCTGTCCATCAGGGTGTGGCACAAGGCGGCTGGATTCAGGACGGTGTCGGCGTCGATCACGACCAGGCCCGCGCCATTGAGCAGGGCACCCCAGACCTCGAAGGTGGCGGCGTCGAAGGCGGGGTTGCTGATGTGAGCCACGCGGTCCTGCGGGCCGATGTGGGCATAGCCGTTGTCCACCGCCACGCGGGTGACACCGCGGTGCGGCACGACCACGCCCTTGGGTTGACCGGTGGAGCCGGAGGTGTACATCACGTAAGCGATGGCCTCGGTGCTGGACAGAGGACGCGGCTGGATCGAGCTTGGGCTGGCATCCATCGGGTGCTGTGCCAGGTGCGCCGCATGCCCGGCCATGTCGATCACCTCGCAGCCTGCCAGCACGGTATCTGGTGCGGGGTGGCTGGCAAGCACGATGCGTGCGCCGCAGTCACGCAGTATGAAGCGGGCGCGCTCGGCCGGGGTGTCCGTGGCGATGGGCACGTAGTAGGCCCCGGCCTTGAGCGTGGCCAGTTCGGCCACGACCATGTCCATGCCGCGCCCCATCCAGAGCGCGACGGCTTGCCCGGCGAACAGGCCCCGGCTTTGCAGGTGGTGTGCGAGCTGGTTGGCACGTGTGTCCAGCTCGGCATAGCTGTACTGGCGCGTGCCTTCGATGAGGGCGGTGGCTTGCGGGTGCAAGCGGGCTTGATGCTCGAACAGGGTGTGGATGGGCTGTTGATGCCGGCCCGTGGTGGCGGGGCCCTGGCCGGCCTGTTGCAGCCCTTGCTGATCGGCTTGGGACAGCACGGCCAGCGCGGCGGCGGGCGTATCCGGGGCTTGCGCAAGGGCTTGAGTGAGCGAGGCTAGCGCCTGCGACATGAAGGCCAGCAGGCGCTCGGCCAGGGTCTCGGCCATGGGCAGGTCCGCGGAGGGCTGTGCCTGCAGTGTCAAACGGAAGTCCTGCCCCAGGTCGTCCACTGACAGCGCAAAGGGGTAGTTGGTGCGCTCCTGGCTGGAGACCAGCTCGATGCCCTGCAGGGCCGAAGCGCCCGCCCCCAAGGGGGCTGCTGCGCTGTGGCGGTAGTTCATCACCGCAGTGAACAGGGGCAGGGTGCCGGGCACGCCGCTGCAACCCTGGGCCAGGGTGAGCGGGGCTTGTTCGTGGGCCAGCAGGGCCAGCAGCTCGGTGTGCACGGCTTGAACCAAGGAGGTGGCGCTGGCATGGGCCAGTTGCACGCGCAGGGGCAAGGTGTTGATGAACATGCCGATCACGCGGTCGGCGCCGGCGACACCTTGCAGGCGACCCGAGAGGATGCTGCCCAACACCAGGTCCTGACGGTTGCTGCAACGTGCGATCACCAGGCTCCACGCAGCGTGCATCAGCGCAGCGGGTCTGACCTGGCAGGCGAGGGCCTGTTCCCTGATCAGCCTGGCCAGTGGGGCAGGCAGTTGTTGTCGCGCCTCCTGCGGGCCCGCGTGGTGCGATGCGCTGGCGTGCACATCGGTGTGCCCGAACGGGGCGGTCGGCTCGTCCACATCGTGCAGCCTGTCGGTGAAGTAGCGGCGGGCTGCCTCTTGATGCGCCGGCTGCAGGGCGTGGGCAATGAAGTGGCGGTAGGGAACGGGTTTGGGCAAGCTCGCGGCCTGGCCGGCCAGATGGGCCTGCACCTCTTGCAGCACGATGTCTTGTGAAACGTGGTCGCTGACGATGTGGTGGACCTGGATGGCGACGTAGCACGGTGCGTCGGGCTTGTCGGGCGCATCGGGTGCCGCAGCGGCCAGCCAGATGCGCAACAAGGGCGCCTGCTCCAGGTCCATGTGCTGGGGGCTGCTCAGGGCTTGTTGCAGACGGGGCAGTGCATCCTCACCTGGGGCCAGGGGCAACGCGCACACGGGCAGGTCGGCATGGCGCCAGACGACCTGGACCGCGATGAGTGCTTTGTCGCCTGCCTGCGCCGGGGCACCTTGAGCGTCGGTGGCATCACGCAGAGCACGCCAGACGATGGCGGTGCGCAGCACGTCATGGCGCGCGATCACGCCCCGCAAGGCGCCGAGCAGGGCGTCCAGGTGGGCGCGGCTGTCCAGCTTCAGGATGGAGGGCAGGATGTAGGGGTCGTCCTGGGGTGCGGCTTCACCTGGTGTGCTCGCATACAGGTGATGAAAGAGGATGCCTTCCTGCAGGGGGGCCAGGGGGTAGATGTCCTGCACATTGGCGGCACCGCCCGGCACGGTGGCCACGATGCGGTCAATCTGTTGCTGCTGGAGCGCACACAGGTCGAGCATGTCCGGCGTGATGGCCTGGGCACCGAGGGGGATGAGACTGGTGCTGCTTTCAGTGCTGAACACGGGCCTGTCTGGCAGCGCTTGCAGGGCCACCGCCAGATCCGCCAGGCGCGCATGCTCGAACACCCGGCGCAAGGGCACCGCCCAGCCGGCCTGGCGCAGGCGCTCGATCAACTGCATCACCAGCAGGGAGTGGCCACCCAATGCAAAGAAGCTGTCCTGGCGGCCAACCGCATGACTGGGAGGCAGATGCAGCAAATCGGCCCAGATGCTGGCCAGCAGCTGTTCGCGTTCGTCGTGGGGCGCTTCAAACTGGTGGCTTGCAAAGGCCTGTGCATCAGGGGCGGGCAATGCACGCCGGTCGACCTTGCCGTTGGGTGACAAGGGCAGCACCGGCAGGAGGACCAGGGCGTGGGGCTGCATGTAGTCAGGCAGGCTACTGGCCAGCTCGGCCCGCAGCTTGTGCCGCACCTGTGCCGCGTCGCTTTGTTGGGCCCTTGGCACGACATAGGCCACCAGCTGGGATTCGCCTTCACCATCACCATTGGCGTTACCCAGGCGGCGCAAGGCGACAACCGCTTCGCGTACGCCCGGTGCCTGCATCAGGCGTGCTTCGATGTCGCCCAGCTCGATGCGGAAGCCCCGCAGCTTGACCTGGTCGTCGTTGCGCCCCAGGTGCTCGACGTCGCCTTGTGCGGTCCAGCGGCCCAGGTCGCCGGTGCGGTAGAGGCGCCTTTCGGGGCTATTGGCGCTGTTGGGGCTGCTGGGGTTGCCGGGGCTGGCGAGCGGGTCCACGATGAAGCGCGCGGCACTCAGCTCGGGCTGGCCCAGATAGCCTCGACCAAGCTGGGCGCCACCGATGTGGATCTCGCCCACGACGCCGATGGGTACGGGTCGCTGGTGTGCGTCGAGGATGCGGATGGTGGTGCCGGCAAGGGGGCGGCCGATGCTCACCGCATCGTGCGGCTGACGGCCCGCAGCGTTGGTGCTGTAGTGCGCGGGGACTTCGGCCACCGTGGCCACCACGGTGGCTTCGGTCGGGCCGTAGCTGTTGAGCAGCCTGGCGTGTTGGCCAAAGCGTGCTTGCCAGCGCTGCAGGGCCTGGGGCGTGGCCGCCTCACCGCCAATGACGACGAGGCGCCAGGGGGGCGCCACGCCAGTGTCAGGCGGATTGGCCGCGCCCAAGGGGGAGAGCAACTCGTCATCGCTGGCGGTGGCCAGCACGCGCCAATACGCCGTGGGCAGGGGCAGCACGCTCAAGCGATGTTGCACGCAGGCGGCCATGAAGTGGCGTGGCGAGGCCAGCATGTCCTCGCTGCGCAGGACCACGGTGGCGCCAACCGACAAGGGGGCAAAGATCTCTTCAACCGCGGCGTCGAAGCTGATGGAGGCAAACTGCAGCACCCGGTCTTGCGCACGAAGGCCATAGGCCTTGGCCGCTGCGTGCACGTAGGCCGAGAGGTTGCGGTGCTCGATCATCACCCCCTTGGGTTGCCCGGTGGAGCCCGAGGTGAAGATCACATAAGCCAGTTGCGCACCTTGAACCGGCGCGTGAGGCGGTGCGGGCTTGATGACCGGAGCGGGGCTGCGCTGGTCGTGCAAGGCGATGAGTTGCGTGCCCAGCGCGCCCTGCTGGATCAACTGGGCCATGCGGTCTTGCGAACCCTGGTCGACCAGCATCCAGCGCGGGCGGGCTTGCATCAGCATCTGGCCCAGGCGTTGATCCGGATAGGCCGCATCCAGCGGGAGGTAGGCCCCACCGGCTTTGAGGATGGCCAGCAGCGCCACGATGAGCTGGGGTCTGCGCGCCACGCTCAGGCCCACGATCTGCTCGGGGCCGACGCCTGCTGCACGCAAGCGCGCGGCCAGTTGTTCGGCACGCTGGTCGAGTTCGCGGTAGCTCAGCGATGCGGTGGCCTGCTCGTCTGTGGCAGCGCTGACGGCCGGCGCGTCGGGCTGCAGCCTGGCCATGGCGGCGATCTGCTCATGGACCGGCACAAACGGGCTGGTCTGGGTGGGGGCCTGGAGCAGCAACTGCCGTTCTGCAATGGGGAGGATGTCGATGGCGGGCAGGGCGGTGCTGGTGCCGTGGCTGGCGTGCTTTTCCAGTGCCTGCGTCAACCCGGAGAGTGCGCTGACCATGTAGGCATTGAGCCGGCTTGCCTGCGCGGGCTGCTGCACTTCGGCAGACAAGGTGAAGCCTTGGCCCGTGTCGTCCACCGACAGTGACACAGGGTAGTGGCTGCGCTCCTGGCTGGCCAGCACCTCGATGCCGGCCCATGAGGGCGCCGCGTCAGCCGCCGTGCTGTGCCGGTAGTTGAGCATGGCCGTGAACAGGGGGGAGCCGGCTGGCACGCCGCTGCAGCGTTGTACGAGCGACAGAGGCGTTTGCTCGAAGCGCACGAGATCCAGCAGGGTGCGGTGGACCTGTTGAAGGGCATCGTGCACCGTGCCGCGGGAGGCCTCGGCCGTCAGCCGCATGGGCAGGGTGTTGACGAACAGGCCCAGTGTGCGCTGGGCACCCGCGCTGGTGGCCGCGTCATTGAGGCGCCCCGACATCACGCTGCCAAAGACCACGTCTTCGCGAGCGCTGCAGCGGCCCAGCACCAAGGCCCAGGCCAGATGGAAGAGGGCCGCCGGGCTCACGCCGTGGGTCTGGGCCGTCTGGCGCAAGCTGGCGGCCAGGGCCTCGTCCAGCGGGAGGGTGTGCTCGTTGATGGGGGCACCATGGCCTTGTGTGTCGAGCAGGCCAAAAGGCGCGCTGCACTCGGTGAAGTCACCCAGGCGCGACTGGAAGAAGGCCTGAGCTGCTGTCTTGTCGTCTTGCTGCAGGCTGTGGGCCACAAAGGCCTTGAACGAGGCGGGTGCAGGCAGCATCTCGCCTTGATCCGCCATCAGCGCGGCCACTTCGCCCAGCACCACCTCAAGCGAGATGTGGTCGCAGACGATGTGATGCAGTTGCAGCAGCAGGTAGCGCGGGCCTGCTTCGCCCGATGTGGTTTGCAGCTGCTGCAGCTTGATCAAGGGGGCCTGACGCAGGTCCATGTGCAGGCGCTCGACGGCCATGCAGGATGCGATCTGATCAGGCAAGGGTGCTTGGGCGTTCAGATGAACCTGTTCGATGGCCAGGGGCGCCTGGCGCCAGACGATCTGCATGGCCTGGGGCAGGTCTTGCCAGGCCATGGCGGTGCGCAGGGCCTCGTGGCGGTTGACCACCGCTTGCAGGGCCACGAAGAAGCGATCGAGCGTGGCCTGGTCGCGAAGCTTCAGGGCCACGGGCAGGATGTAGGCATCACCCGTGTCGGCACTCAGCTGGTGATGAAAGAGCATGCCCTCCTGCAGGGCCGTCAGCGGGTAGATGTCCTGCACATTGGCTGCGCCACCTGGCACGCTGGTCACCAGCGCGTCAATCTGGGCCTGGCTGAGTGCGGTCAGCGGCAGCATGTCAGGTGTGATGCGGGTGCTGCCACCGGGGATGGCGCGCAGCAGGCCGGGTGGCAAGGCGTGCGAGCCCGCGTCATGCGCTTGCGTGGCCATGGCCTGGGCCAGTTCGCGCAGGCTGGGCGAGGCAAACACCATGTGCACGCTGGCCCGCAGGCCCAGGCGGCCCAGGGCCTCGATCATCTGCATCACCAGCAGGGAGTGGCCACCCAGGTCGAAGAAGCTGTCGTGGCGGCTGATGTGCTCGCGCTCCAGCAGCGCGGCCCATACCTTGGCCACGGCGATCTCGATCTGGCCTGTGGGTGCTTCAAAGGTGGACGGGGTGTCTGCCATGTCCAGGGGCGCGGGTGGCGGCAAGGCCTGGCGGTCCAGCTTGCCGTTGGGGGTGTGAGGCAGCTGGTCCAGCACGACGATGGCGGCGGGCAGCATGTGCTCGGGCAGCATGGTCTTGAGTTGCTGGCGAAGGGTGTCGGGCCCATATGGCGCGCCCTCGTCAAGATCCCTTGTTGCGTCTGCGACATAAGCGACATAGGCCACGAGCCGCTTCTGGCCGGGCCGGTCTTCCCGCACCAGCACGGCGGCTTCACGCACGCCATTGCAACGCAGCAGCTGGCCTTCGATCTCACCCAACTCGATGCGAAAGCCCCGCAGCTTGACCTGGTCGTCACACCGGCCCTTGTAGTCCAGGCTGCCATCGGCTCGCCAGCAGGCCAGGTCACCGGTGCGGTACAAGCGCTCCGGCCAGGCTTGAGGTGAGCCGGTGACGAAGCGTTCGGCGGTCAGGGCCTCACGCCCCAGGTAGCCGCGCGCCAGCCCGATGCCACCGATGTAGATCTCGCCCACAACCCCCATGGCCACAGGGCGTAAGGCCTCATCGAGTACATGCAGGCGGGTATTGCGCAAGGGGTGGCCGATGCTGAGGGTGGTGGGCGCAAGCGCTGCATCTACCGGCTCTGGCGGCAAGGTGCAGGGGTGCAGCGTGACGCACACCGAGGCTTCGGTGGGGCCGTAGGCGTTGACCACGCGCAAACCGGCGCGCAGGTAGGGCTCGATCACCGCGGCCTGACAGGCTTCGCCTCCGACGATCAGGGTCTGCAGCTGATCGCCGCCGTGGCCCAGGGGGGCAGCCGCCAGTGCCGAGGGCGACAGCAGGACATGGGTGATGCCACGCGCCTGCAGCGTGGCCTGAAGAGGGGCCCCAGGCAAAAGGGCTTCCCGGCTGGCCAGGTGCAGGCTGGCACCGGTGGTGAGCGCCATGATCCATTCCCAGGCGCAGGCGTCGAAGCTCGGTGAGGCGAATTGCAGCACACGGCTGTCGGGCGTCAAGCCCAGCGGTTCGATCGAGGCGTGCGCCAGGTTGCACAGGCCACGGTGGCTCACCATCACACCCTTGGGCTTGCCGGTCGATCCCGAGGTGTAGATCACGTAGGCGAGCTCGTCTTCGGACCGGCGTGGTGTGGCTTGATCAGCGGGCGAACAGGGGGTGGGCTCGGCGGGCTGCGTGTTGTCATCAAGCAGCAGGACCTGGGCGGCCTTGCCTGCGTCCACACCCTCCAGAAGGTGCCGCAGGCTGTGCTGTGTGACGATGGCCTGCGGTTGCGCGTCCGACACCATATAGGCCAGGCGTGCGGCAGGGTAGGCCGGGTCCAGCGGCAGATAGGCGGCACCGGCCTTGAGTGCGGCCAGCACGGCCACGAACACCTCGGGGCGGCGCTCCAGCAGGATGGCCACCAGGCCTTGTGCTGCCAGGCCCTGTTGCCGCAGGGACGCGGCCATGGCCGTGGCGAGGGCATCTAGTTCGGCATAGCTCAGCGTGCCTTCGTCAGACACCAGCGCGGGTGCATGGGGGGTGCGCCTGACCTGGGCCTCGAACAGTTGCTCCAGACGGGCTGGGGGCAGGGCGAGTGGCGGTGCGTTGAAGGCCCGCAGTTGTTCAAGCTGTGCCGGAGGCAGCCAGGCCAGCGCGCGCCAGCTCAAGTTGCTGTGCGGATCACGCTGATCATGAAGGGTGATGTCGTCGAGCAGCGTCAGGAAACTGTCGATCCAGCGTTGGATGGTGCCGGGCTCGAACAAGGTGGTGGCGTACTCGACGGCGCCGACCAGGGCACCGCGTTCTTCACGCAGGGTCAGGTTCAGGTCAAAGGGGGAGCCCAGGCGGGGCAGGTCGATGGTGCTCAAGGTGAGCTCGCCCAGCTTGAGCGCGGCGTGCGGGGTGTTCTGGAGGTTGAGCGTGGTCTGGAAGACCGGGCTATGGCTGAGGCTGCGCGTGGGTGTGATGGCTTCCACGACGCGGTCAAAGGGCAGGTCCTGATGGGCCAGCGCGGCCAGTGTCTGGCTGCGTGCCTGGGCCAGCACGGCACCCAGGTTGTCGTGCGGTGTGAGTTGCAGGCGCAAGGCCAGCATGTTGACAAAGCAGCCCACCACGCCTTCCAGCTCAGGGTGCGATCGGTTGGCCACCGGTGTGCCGACGAGCACATCACGCTGGCCGCTCAGGCGGGACATCAGCATGGCCCATGCCGCCAGCAGCACCATGTACAGCGTGGCGTCGTGGCGCGTCGCCAGCGCTTGCAGCTTCGCGGTGAGCGGGGCGGGCACCACCAGGCTGATCAGGTCACCCGCATGGCTTTGAACGGCGGGGCGAGGGTGGTCTGTTGGCAGGTCCAGCAGGGCCGGGGCGCCGGCCAGTGCGGCTTGCCAGAAGGCCAGTTGCTCGGCCATGAGCGCGTCGGCCTGCATGCCCTGTTGCCAGTGGGCATAGTCTGCGTACTGGATGCGCAAGGGGGGCAGGGCGGCCTGTTCACCCGCCAGCGCGGCGGCGTACAACTGGGCCAGCTCGCGCGTCAGCACACCCAGTGACCAGCCGTCTGCCACGATGTGGTGCATGGCCAGAAGCAGGACGTGCTCCGTGCCGGAGACCTCGATCAGGCGGGCGCGCACGAGCGGCCCATGGGCCAGATCGAACGGGGCCTGGATGGCTGGGCCATGCAGGCTCAGCAGTTGGGCCAGATCAGGCTGATCCTGCCCGGCCTGCACGTGCTCGATGTGCAGAGAAGCGGGCGCGGCCAGGTGTTGAACCGGCACGCCATCCACCATGGTGAAGCGGGCGCGCAGGGCTTCGTGGCGTGTCAACAAGGCATCCAGGCTGGCCTGCAAGGCCGCATCTTGCGTGGCACCCCAAGGGCCCTGCATGTGCAGCGCCAGTGGCAGCACATAAGCGGCAGCGGCGCCAGGGAACTGATCGAGGAACCACATGCGCTGTTGTGACCAGGACAGCGGCATGGCCTCGCTTCTGCCCATGGGCTCGATGGTGGGGGCCTGGATGATCGGGTCTGACGTGGTTGATGGTGAGCCAGGCTGCGCGTCGATGTGCGCGTCGATCCAGGCCGCCATGGCCTCCAGCGTGGGCGTATCAAAGACCTGCCTCAAAGGCATGGCCAGGCCAAAGTGCTGGCGCACACGGGCCACGAGCTGCACCGTGCGCAGCGAATGGCCACCCAGATCAAAGAAGTGCGCCTGCCTGCCCGCTTGCAGCTCGGGTGCCAGGGCCAGCACGTCTGTCCACAGCTTGAACAAGCGGGTTTCAGTCGGGGTCAGGGGCGTGTTGTCGTGACCGGTGGCGCCGCCGTGCAGATGGGGCGCGGGCAAGGCCCGGCGGTCCACTTTGCCGTTGGGGGTCAGCGGCCAGGCAGGCAAGGCCATGACGAGGGCCGGCACCATGTAGGCCGGCAGCTCGGCACGCAGGGCATCGCGCAAGGCGGCGGTGTCGGGCAGGGGGGCGCCGGGTGGGGCGGTGACATAGGCCACCAGTTGCGGGTCCTGGCGTGCGTCCCGGTGCAGAAGGACCAGGCTTTCGTGCACATGGGGGCACTGCGTCAGGCGGAACTCGATTTCGCCCAACTCGATGCGAAAGCCCCGCAGCTTGACCTGTTGGTCGAGGCGGCCCAGGAATTCAAGCTGGCCGTCCGGCCGCCAGCGGCCCAGGTCGCCGCTGCGGTAGAGCCGTTGGCCACCTCGTGTCGGGGCGCGCACGAAGCGCTCGGCGCTCAAGTCTTCACGCCCCAGATAGCCCAGGGCCACGCCTTCGCCGCCGATGCAGATTTCACCGGCCACCCCGATGGGCACGGGCTGCAAGTGGGCGTCCAGCACGTGGATCTGCGTGTTGGCAATCGGCTGGCCTATGGGTACCGTGGCCAGAGGCCTGGTGCCAGCAGGTGCCGGCTGCCAGGTGTGCATGCTGGCACAGACGGTGGCTTCGCTGGGCCCATAGGCATTGATGAAGCACCGACCCGTGGCCCAGCGCTGGGCCAGCGCGGGGGGGCAGGCCTCACCGGCCACGATGACGGTTTGCAGATCAGGCAGGGGGGCGTCGGCGTCCATGGCCGCAAGGGCCACGGGTGGCAAGGTGACGTGGCTGATGGCCTGTTGACGCAGCAGCGTCTGCAGTGGCTCACCGGGCATGACCTCGTCCTGCGTGGCCAGGTGCAGCGTGGCGCCATGCGTGAGCGCCATCACCCATTCCCAGGCACAGGCATCAAAGCCATAGGCCGCGAACTGCAGCACCCGGTGGCCGGGGCCGATCTGGAGCGCCTGCCCTTGTGCGGCCGACAGGTTGCACAGCCCGCGGTGGGTGACCATGACCCCCTTGGGCCGGCCGGTGGAGCCCGATGTGTAGACGATGTAGGCGAGCTGATCGGGGGTGGGGCGTGTGCGTGGTGACGAGGGGCCAGTGGCCCTGGGCGATGCACCAAGGGCATCGACCCAGAACGTTTGCCATGCCGTGTTGGTGCTGTGGGCTGCGGCCTCATCCAGGCGCGATGCCAGGCTGCATTGGCTGATCACGATGCCGGGTTGGGCATCCTCCAGCATCAGGCCCATGCGTGATGCGGGGTAGCTCGGGTCGATGGCCAGGTAGGCTGCGCCGGCCTTGAGCACGGCCAGCTTGGTGATGAAGGCCTCGGGGCCACGGGCCAGCAGGAGGCCGACCACGGCCGGTACGTCGCTTGCCAGTGCATCGAGCGCAGGCCGCAGTGCGCGGGCCAGTTCATCTGCCCGCGTATTGAGCTGGGCGTAACTCAGGCACTGCGCGCCGAAGCGCAGCGCAGGTGCGTCGGGTGTGCGTGTGGCCTGCTCCTCGAACAGCTCGTGGATCAGCGCCTGATCCCGGTAGGGCGAAGGCGGCGGGTTGAAGGCCTGCAGTTGCTGGCGTTCGGCCTCGGGCAGCACGGACGCATGCGGCAGGTTGGCCGCATCGCCTTTCAGCGTGTCGTTTAGCGTGTCGTTCAGCCCATCGATCAGATTCTGCAGGGCGGTGAGCATGTAGCCGGCCATGCGCGCGGGTGCCACACCGTCGAGCGCATCGGGGGTGCTGGGCACACGGGTCTGGGTACTCAGCATGAAGCCCTCGCCCAGGTCGTCCACCAGCAGGGCCAGGGGGTAGTTGCTGCGCTCTTCGCTGCGCAGCAAGCTCATGCCACCCAGGCGTGGGGCCAGCACCGCCTCCAGGGTGTGGCGGTAGTTCAGCACGGCGCTGAACAGGGGGGTGCCAGCAGGCAGGGCCGAACAGCGCAGGGCCTCGACCAGCGGCGTCTGCTCATGGGGCAGGAGCGCCAGCAGTTGCTGATGCACAGCGTGCACCAGCGCGGCCGCCGAGGGCTGCTGGCCAAGCGCCATGCGCAAGGGCAGGGTGTTGATGAACAGGCCCATGGCGCGGTCCACGCCCGCCACGGCATGCGGGGTGTGCAGCCCTTGCAGGCGCCCGGACAGCACGGTGCCCAAGCTCACGTCGTCACGGCCGCTGCAGGCCCCGATCACCCAGGCCCAGGCGGCATGGAACAAGGCGGCGGGCGTCACACCCAGACGGCGGGCGTGTGCGCGCAAGGCCCTGGCCATGGGGGCGTCTAGCGCCACGCGGTGTTCTTCAATGCGGCCCTCGTCACCTGGCATCAGGCTCAGGCCAAAGGGCAGGGTGGCTTCGTCGATGTCGCCCAATGTGTGGCGGAAGAAGTCGTGTGCGCCTTCGTCGCCTTGCAAGGCCCTCGCCTGTGCCACAAAGCCCCGATAGGGTACAGCCGGGGGCAGTGTGGCGGCCGCTTCGTGCAAAGGCTTGTCTGCGTCAGCCAGCAAGGTCTGCAGCTCCTGCAGCAGGATCTCTTGCGAGACGTGGTCGCAGATGAGGTGGTGCATCTGCAGGACGACGCGCCAGCGCGCTTCGCAGTCGTTGCCGGCGGGGTTCTGCTCGTCCAGGTGCGCGCAATCTGGCGGCAAAGCGGTGTGGGGTGGCACAAGCCGCGCACGGCCCAATGGGGCGCGGTCCAGTGGCAGCAGGCCGGGGTCCATGGCGGATGCGTAGACCGGCAGCCGCGCGGCACGCCAGACCACCTGCATGGGCTGAGGCAAGCCCTGCCAGACGATGGCGGTGCGCAGCACGTCGTGCCGATCGACCAAGACCTGAACGGCGTCCAGGAAGCGGTCGAGCTGGGCCCGGCTGTCTGCCGCGAAGACCATGGGCAGGAGGTAGCCGTCGCGAGCCTGAGCGTGTGCGCCGTGTGCTTCGCCATCCATCAAGCGGTGAAAGAGCAGGCCTTCCTGCAAGGGGGCGAGCGGGTAGATGTCCTGCACCTGCGTTGCCCCGCCTGGCACGGCCGACACGATCACATCAAGATCGGACTGTGTGAGCCCCGCCGCGCTAGCCAGTGGCACCATGTCCGGCGTGATGCGGGTGCACGCCATCGGCACCAGGCTGAGGGACAGGTCCGTGCTGGGGGCGCTTGCGATGGGGCTCGCTGTGCGGGCCAGATCGGCGAGGGTGTGGGCGGCCAGCACATCCCGCACCTGCACGGACCAGCCTTGCTGCCGCAGGCGTTCGGCCATCTGCACCACCAGCAGCGAATGGCCACCCAGATCAAAGAAGCGATCGTGGCGGCTGATGTGCGCCACACCCAGCAGGGACGACCAGATGGCTGCCAGAGCCTGTTCAACAGGGCCGATCGGGGGCTCAAAGCCTGCGTCGGATGCGCCTGCATGGCCCATCGAATCGGCAGGGTGATCACCTTGTGACAAGAGCGGCGCCAGGGCTTTGCGGTCCACCTTGCCGCTCGCGCTCAGGGGCAGGCCATCCAGCAGGACGATGGACGAGGGCACCATGTGCTCGGGCAAGCTCTGCTTGAGTTGGGCCTTCAGGCTGTGGGCGTCTTGTGGCGCAGTGAACCCGGGCGGGTGAAGCGCCACAAAGGCCACCAGGCGCTGCTGGCCGTTCGCACCTTTTTCTGCCAGCACGGTGGCTTCACGCACACCAGGCAGGGCGCGCAGGGCTGTTTCGATTTCACCGGGTTCGATGCGAAAGCCGCGCACCTTGACTTGCTGGTCATTGCGGCCCAGGTAGTCGATGCTGCCGTCTGCGCGCCAACGGCCCAGATCGCCTGTGCGATACAGGCGGGCGCCTGGTTGTGGCGCATCGGGGTCGGGCACAAAGCGCTCGGCGGTGAGCTCAGGGCGGTTGAGGTAGCCGCGCGCCACGCCGATGCCACCGATGCAGATTTCACCGGCCACCCCTGGCGGGACCGGGCGCATGCGTTCATCCAGGATGCGCACGCGTGTGCCAGGCAAGGGGCGCCCAATGGGCAAGGCCGCTGCGCCAGGCTCCGCGTGGTTCGCTTCGCCGGCCAGTACATGCACGCTGACACACACGGATGCTTCCGTCGGCCCGTAGGCATTGACGAAACGGGGCACGTGGGCGTACTGGCGTGCCAGCTCGACGGGGCAGACATCACCGCCGGCGATCAGCGTTTGAAGGCTGGCCGCAGCTTCGCCCAGAGGCCAGGCGCTCATCACGGCAGGCGAGAGCAACACGTGTGTGATGGCCAGCCGGCGCAAGGTGTGCTGCAGCGGCGCGCCAGGCAGCAGCTCGGCCTGCTCGGCCAGGTGCAGGCTGGCGCCGGTGCCCAGTGCCATCAGCCACTCCCACACCGAGGCGTCGAAGCTGAAGGACGCGTACTGCAGCACGCGTGCGTGGTCATGCAGGCCCAGCGGCGCCAGCGAGGCGCGTAACAGATTGCATGCGCCGCGGTGTTCGATCATCACCCCCTTGGGCTGGCCGGTCGAGCCAGAGGTGTAGATCACATAGGCCAGGTTGGAGGGCTGGACGCCGGTGTCTTCGGCCCGGAGTGCGCGCGCGTCTTGCGATGCCAGGGCTTCAAGGGTGGCCGTGTCATCGAGGTTCACGATGCGGCAGTTGGGCCGCTTGGGCATGGTGTCGGGCAGGGCCGCACTCAAGGCCACGGTACCTTGGCTCAAGAGCAGCACCGCAGGGCAGGCATCTTGCAGCATGTAGCTGACGCGCTCGACCGGGTAGCTGGGGTCGATGGGCAGGTAGGCGCCGCCGGCCTTGAGCGTGGCAAGCAGGCCGATCACCATGTCGGGGCCACGCTCTACCGCGATGGCCACCAGGCTGTCGGGCCGCACACCCTGCTCGCGCAGCAGGCGGGCCAGGCGGTTGGCCTGTGCATCCAGCTCGCCATAACACCAGCTGCGTTCGCCATGTGTCAGCGCCAGCGCGTGGGGGCGGCGGCGCGCCTGGACTTCAAACCAGCCATGCGCCAGCCAGGGTGTGAGGCTGTGCTGGGCCAGATGGGAGTGAGCCGAGGGCCGGCCTTCCGACCAGCCTTGCAGCAGCGCGTGCATGGCGGGTGGCAGGATGTCCAGCTCGTCCGCGTACACGGCGTAGTGCGTCCCATCCAGGGCGTTCAACAGCACCTCGATGGCTTGCCCGAAGCAGGCGTTGACGTGCGCTGCATCGGCAGGTGAGCGGGTCTGGGTGCTCAGGCTGATGCCGCTTTGGCCGTAGTCGTCAACCGACACGGTCAGTGGGTAGTTGGTGCGCTCCTGGCTGGCGATCACGCGCATGCCGTCCAGCGCGGCCAGGCCCTCGACCTCGCCCGCGCTGTGTCGGTAGTTCAGCACCGCGCTGAACAGCGGCTGGTCCGGCGGCAGGGCGCTGCAGCGTTGGGCCAGTGCCAAAGAGGCGTGTTCGTGCGTGACCAGCTCGAGCAGGTCAGCGTGTGTTTGGCGCACCAGCGTGTGCACATCCTGATCGACCATGTTCACGCGCACGGGCAAGGTGTTCACGAACAGGCCCAGGGCGTGGGCTGCCGAGCCCGCTTGAAGCCGGCCGGACAGCACACTGCCAAAGACCACATCACCCCTTTGGGCACGGCTGCCACCCGCGCAGCGGGCCACGACCAGTGCCCAGGCCACATGTACCAGCGCCGCCACACCTACGCCGAGTGAGCGTGCCTGCTGGCGCAATTGGGTTACGCGGGCATCGGGCAACTGCAGGCGCGCTTCACTGAGCCCCACGCCATCGCCGTGCACATCGGCCAGATCAAAGGGTGTGCAGGGTTCGTCCACCTCACCCAGGCGCCGGCGGAAATAGGCTTGTGCCGCGGCTTCGTGGGTGGGCGAGCGGGTCTGGGCCACAAAGGCGCTGTAGGCCATGGCCTGCGGCAAGGTGTGGCCAAGGCCTGCCATGCAGACCGCAACCTCGCGCAGCACCAACTCCAGCGAGACGTGGTCGCACACGATGTGGTGCACGCTGAGCAACAGGATGCTGGGGCCCGAGGTGGCCGCGCCATCGGCGTGCCACTGCGCTGGTGCGGCTTGCAGGCGCATCAGGGGGGCCTGGTCCAGTGCGATGCGCGTGGCAGCCGGGTCCATCAGGGCCCGCATCTGATCGACCACGCTCAGCCTGCAGGCATCGGGTGCCTGGATGGCAGCTTGCTCCAGTACCAACGGCGCTTCACGCCACACCACCTGAACGGGCTCGGGCAGATCGGACCAGGCCAGCGCCGTGCGCAGCACATCGTGCCTGGCCACCACCTCACGCAGCGCGTCCACAAAGGCATTCAGGCGCGTGGGTGTGTCGAAGCTCAGGAGCAGGGGCAGGACGTAGGCGTCACCGGCATCGGGGTGCAGCAAACGGTGGAACAGCATGCCCTGCTGCACGGGCACCAGCGGGTAGACGTGCTGCACATTGGCCGCGCCGCCGGGCACGCGCTCGACCAGCGTGTCGATCTGGGCCTGTTGCCAGGACAGCAGGGGCTGCAGCCTGTCTGGCGTGATGTGCGTGCAGCCCGCGGGAATGGGGGCGCTGGCCACCTGGTGGGCGTCAAGGTGTGGCGTGGTGATGCACTCGGCCAGCTCAGCCAGATCGCGTGCGGCAAAGATGCTGCGCACCTCAACGGCCATCTGCATCGCACGCAGGCGGTCCATCATCTGCACGACCAGCAGCGAATGCCCGCCCAGGTCGAAGAAGTTGTCGTGGCGGCCAACGTGTGGCAGGTGCAGCAGCTCGGCCCAGATCGCGGCCAGTTCGGTTTCCACCGGGCCCAGAGGCGATCCTGCCTGGTCACGCGCCGCGCCTTGCACCGCAGGCAGCCGCGTGCGATCGAGTTTGCCATTGGGGGTCAGGGGCAGGGCATCCAGCACGATCACGCCGGATGGCAGCATGTGGTCGGGCAAGTCGGCACGCAGGGCCTTCTTGAGCGCACCGGCGTCCAAGGCGGTATGCCCGGTGACATAGGCCAGCAAGCGCGGGGGGCGGGCCTCGTCATCCACCAGCGCCACGGCTTCTCGCACGCCGGCTTGCTTCATCAGCGCCGCCTGGACTTCCCCCAGCTCGATGCGGAACCCGCGCAGCTTGACCTGGTGGTCATTGCGGCCCAGGTACACGATGCTGCCGTCTTCGCGCCAGCGGCCAAGGTCCCCGGTGCGGTACAGGCGGCTGCCCGCGGCGCCAAAGGGATGGGGCACAAAGCGTTCGGCTGTGAGGCCCGGGCGGTGCAGGTAGCCCAGTGCCACACCCGCGCCGCCAATGTAGATCTCGCCGCAGATGCCCAGGCCAGCGGGCCGCAGGTGGGCGTCCAGGATGTAGAGCTGTGTGTGCGGCAGTGGCCGGCCAATGGGCACCAGGCCCGCCTCGTGCGGCTGGCACTCATGGCTGGTGGCGCACACGGTGGCCTCAGTGGGGCCGTAAAGGTTGACCAGCCGACGCCTACGCGCCGGATCGGCCCACAGGCGCGCCAGCCCAGGCGGGCAGGCTTCGCCGCCGACGCACAGGACGCGCAGGGCATCCAGCCCTTCGTGTGTGGGCATCATGCTCACGGCCACGGGGGGCAAGAGTGCATGGGTGATGCGGCCAGTCTGCAAGGTGTCGTACAGCACCTGGCCGGGCAGCAGGGCTTCGCGCTCGGCCAGCACCAGGCAGGCGCCGGCGCCCCAGGCCAGCAGGCATTCCCAGATGCTGGCGTCAAAGCTGATGGAGGCAAATTGCAGCACCCGGCTGTCAGGCGTGACGCCCAGATCGGCTTGCTGAACGGTGGCCAGATTGGCCAGGCTGGCATGGCTCACCAGCACGCCTTTGGGGGTGCCGGTGGAGCCCGAGGTGTAGATGGCGTAGGCCGGATCAGTGCCTGACAGGCCGAGCGCGTGTGCATAGAGGTTGTGGTCCGGGCAGGCGGCCCACGCTGCCTGACAGGCGTCCACATCGAGCACTGGCACACCCGAGGCCCAGTCCTGCAGTTGCAAGCCCTGCGCCGTGAGGATCAGGCGCATGCGGCTGTCGCTCACCATGTGCGCCAGGCGCTGGTCGGGGTAGGCCGGGTCCAGCGGGACATAGGCTGCGCCGGCTTTCAGGATGGCCAGCAGCCCGATCACCATTGCGGGGCTGCGCGGCATGAACAGGCCGACCACGTCACCACGTGCCACGCCTTGTTGACGCAGGAGGTGCGCCCATTGGTTGGCCTGCTGATTGAGTTGGCCGTAGCTCAGGCGCTGGCCGCCCATGTCAAGGGCGGGGGCCTCAGGCCTGATCACGGCCTGCTCCTCCACGAGTTGATGAACCAGGATCTGACGTGACGCAGGTGCCTGGCAGGCGTTGAATTGCCGGAGCACGCGCGCGGACTCTTCATCTGGCAGTGCGCTGAGCGTGCTCATTGGCGCCAGCGGCGTGTTGTCGAGCGTCTGTGTCAACACATCCAGGGCATGGGCCATCCAGCGGTTGCAGCGCGCAGCGAGCTCATCGTGCCCGTTGGGCGTGTTGGCGCTGGCCTGCGCACGCAGCACAAAGTCACCCCCCAGGTCATCCACGGACATGACCAGCGGGTAGTTGCTGCGCTCCTGCGCCGACAGCACCGTGATGCCCGGTGCCAGTTCGGTGTTGGCCTCGATGGCGCCTTGCACCTGTTGATGGCGCACATTGAGCACCGAGGTGAACAGGGGGGTGCCAGCAGGGATCGCGCTGCAGCGCTGGGCGAGGGCCAGCGGGGCATGGTCGTGCGCAAGCAGGGCCAGCAGCTCCTTTTGTGCACCGGCCACCGCCTCAGGTGCGGTGATGCCCGACAGGCGCAGGCGAAGCGGCAAGGTGTTGATGAACGCCCCCACCGTGCTGGCCGCAGCCTGGCCATGCAGGCGCCCACTGAGCACGGTGCCAAAGACCACGTCATCGCGCCCACTGGCTTGTGCGACCACCATGCCCCAGGCCACATGCATCAAGGCGGCTGGCACCACGCTGTGGCGACGAGCCTGCTTGAGCAGGCGCTCGGACAGGGCATGCGGCAAGTGCTGCACGGCTTCCACCACATCGCTGCCATCGCCGTGCACATCCAGCAGGCCAAAGGGCGAGGTCGGCTCGTCCACATCGGCAAGCCTGGCCGTGAAGAAGGGCTCGTCCAGGCCGTTGGCGCTCAAGGCGCGTGCGCGCGCCACGAAGTCCCGGTAGGGCGTGGCAGCAGGCAATTCGGCGGCCTCGTCCTGGATGAAGGCCCGCAGTTCATCGCGCACCAGCTGCAGGGACTGGTTGTCGTCCACCAGGTGGTGCAGGTAGATGATGGCGTAGACGGCGTGGCCAGCATCAGTGGCATCGGTCATGGTTGCCAGCTCGACCCGCATCAGCGGCGCCTGGCTCAGGTCCATGTGAAGGCGCTGTGGGGCCATGCGCGCATGCAATTGGGCCGCCACGTCCAGGTGCGGGTCCAGCACCAGCTCGTGCACCGGCAGCGTCACCTCGCGCATCACCACCTGGACGGCTTGCGGCAGCCCTTGCCAGATCACGGCCGTGCGCAGGGCGTCGTGGCGCGCGAGCACCCGCTGCAAGGCCACGAGCAGGGCCTGCTGTTGCGCGGGGCCATCCAGGCGCAACAGCATGGGCATCACATATGGGTCACCGTGCAAGGGGCGGCCGTCCTGACCGCGCGCCAGGCTGACGTGGTGAAACAGCATGCCGTCCTGCAGCGGCGCCAGCGGGTAGATGTCCTGCACGCGCGCGGCATCGCCACCAATGGCCTGGACGATGTGGTCGATGGCCTCTTGTGTCAGGTCGATCAGGGGCAGCATGCCCGGCGTGATGTGCGTACAAGCGGGCGGGATGCCTGATGGTGGCGGGGCATGCGGCGGTGCATCCGCTTCGCGCCCGGCACGCGCTGTCAACGCTTGCGCGAATCGGGCCAGCGTGGGCGCTTCAAACACCATGCGCATGTCGGCCTGCCAGCCCATGGCCCGCAAGCGCTCGCCCAGGCGGATGGCCAGCAGCGAGTGGCCCCCCAGGTCAAAGAAGTTGTCGTGGCGCCCGACCGCGTCAACGCCCAGCAGCGCGCACCATGCCGTGGCAATCGCCCCTTCCAGGTCACCTTGCGGTGCTTCGAAGGCCTCGCGTGCGAGGTCGGCATCGGTGGGGGCGGGCAACGCCTTGCGGTCCAGCTTGCCATTGGCATTGAGTGGCAGGGCGGGCAGCAGCACCAGCGCACTGGGCACCATGTGCGCAGGCAGGGCCGTGCGCAGCATGGTGCGCAAGCCGTTCAACAAGGCTTCGCGCTGGGTGCCCGCATCGGATGCCGGCACCACATAGGCCACCAGGCGCAGGGCATCCGGCATGTCCACGTCCTGGGCGGCAGAAACCGCTTGTGCCACCACCACCGCATCGCGTACCTGCGGGTGCTTGAGCAGGTGGTGCTCGATCTCGCCCAGCTCCACACGCTGGCCACGCACCTTGACCTGGTGGTCGTTGCGGCCCAGGTAGTCGATGGCGCCATCCGTGCGCCAGCAGCCGATGTCACCGGTCTTGTAGAGCCGGGCGTCGGGCGCATCACAAAAAGGATCGGGCACAAAGCGCTCGGCGCTCAGATCGGGGCGGCCGAGGTAGCCGCGTGCCACGCCCACGCCACCAATGTGGATCTCGCCGGGGACGCCAATGGGCACGGCTTGGCCCAATGTGTCCAGGATGTGGATGCGGATGTTGTCGATGGGCTTGCCGATGGGAACGCGTGGCACTCTCTGCACATGCGGTGCGCCGGCCTGAGGCTCGCCGGGGGTGGCCACATCCAGGCTACAGGTCCAGGCTGTCACGTCAATGGCCGCTTCTGTGGGGCCATAGAGGTTGTGCAGCTGCGCGCCGGGCAGGCGCTCCAGCGCCAGTTCCTGCAAAGCCCATGGCAGGGCCTCGCCACTGCAGATCACGCGGCGCAGGCTGGGGCAGCGCCCCGGGCCCAGTTCGGCCAGGAAGGCCTGCAGCATGGAGGGCACGAAGTGCAGCGTGGTGATCCCGCGGGCTTCGATCAGTTGCGCCAGATAGGCGGGATCCTGGTGCCCACCGGGCCTGGCCATCACCAGCTGCGCCCCGGCGATCAAGGGCCAGAAGAACTCCCACACCGACACGTCAAAGCCGTAAGGGGTCTTTTGCAGGACCAGATCATCGGCCTGCAAGGGGTAGGCGTTCTGCATCCACTGCAGGCGGTTCACCACACCGCGGTGCTCGTTCATCACGCCCTTGGGGCGGCCAGTTGAGCCGGAGGTGAAGATGACGTAGGCCAGGCTGCGCGCGTTGAATGCGCCGCTTGCCTTGTGTACGGGCCCTGCTGCCTGGTCGGCCTCCAAGGCGGGATCCAGCAGCAGCACGGGGCAGTTGCCTGTTGGCCACGCGTGGGCCCATGCCGGCTGCGCCAGGATCAGGCTGGGCGCGACCTCGGCGATCAGTTCGGCCAATCGCTCGCGCGGGTGATGGGGGTCTAGCGGCACGTAGGCGGCACCGGCCTTCAGCACGGCCAGCAGCGCCGTCACCATCTCGACGCTGCGCTCCATCACCAGGGCCACCAGGGTATCGGCGCGCACGCCGGCTGCCTGCATGCGGCCAGCCAGTTGCTCGGCGCGTGCGTCAAGCTCGGCGTAACTCAGTTGCTGCTGGTCGCAGATCAGGGCAAGGTGCTCGGGGTGCAAGGCGACGCGCTGCTCGAACAACTGGTGGATGCCGACATGCGCATCAAACGGTGCGTCGGTGTCATTGAAGCGTGCCAGCAGCGCCGCCTCGTCGGGCGGGATGAGGGGCAGCTGCGCGATGGGCCCGGCGTAGCCATCCAGCACGGCGTCGCAGGCTGTCTGCATGCGGCCGATCAGCCTGGCCACTTCGCCATCGTCCAGGTGAGCCCGGTTGAACACGTACTCGATCAGCAGGCCGTCATCGTGGTGGTAGTCCTTGGCGGCGATGGCCAGGGGCGTGTGTTCATGGCCGTTGTGCAGCGTCCAGAAGCGCGGGCGGGCCTCGCCCATGCGCACATCCGCGTCGAAGGACTCATACGAGAAGCTCACATCGAAGAGCTGGCGCCTGCCGCTGGCGCTCAACTGCGTCACACGGTTGATGTCGGCAATGGGCAGGCGCTGGTGGCGCAGGCAACGCCGCAACTCGTCGGCCACGGCCTGCATCTGGGCGGCAAAGCTGCGGTTCAGGTCCGTGCGCACGCCAACCGGGTTCATCGAGGCGAACATGCCGATGGTCTGGCGCTGCTGCGGCGTGGTGCGGTTGTGAACGGGCACCCCGATCACGATCTCTTCAACCGCGTGCAGGCGTGACAGGCAGGTGTGAAGCAGTGCCAGCCAGAAGTGCGGCACCGTGAGGCCCAGCGCATCGGCATGGTCGGCCACGCGTTCGCAGACGGGGCGCGGCATGCACCAGATCTGCTTGCCACTGCCCAGCGCCGAGCCATTGATAGCCATGTAACGAGGGGGCAAAAGGGCGGGGGGCAAGGCGGCATGGCGCTGTTGCCAGAAGGCAAGATCCCGCTCGTGCCGGGGTGATGCGGCATAGGCCTGCTCGGCGTCCAGCAAGGCCCGGTAGGACGGTGCGGGCGCCGTGTCCAGCGCCTGACCCGACAGCAAGCGGTTGTACGTGTCGATGATGGCGGCGCCGGCCATCGGTACACCGTAGCCATCGATGATGAGGTGGTGGTAGCGGTGCATCCACAGGTAGCCGCCATCGGCATACCGAACCAGCAACATGTCCCATGGCCGCACCCGTGCCTGCAGTGGCACGGGGCTGCCGAAGGTGTGCTGCACGAAGGCCAGCGCCTGGTCCCGTGTGGTGTGCGGGCCGCGCATGTCCACCACAGGCAGGGCCACGTCCACGGTGTCCAGCACCTGTAGACGCGGCGTGGCACCTGCCTCTGCTGGGTCCTGGCTGGGCACCATGCGCAGGGCGTCGTGGCGCTGCGCCACATGCGTCACCGCCTGCCTGAGCCGCTCGACATCCAGCTCGCCCTGGATGTCCACACACATGCCGATCTGGTAGCAGGGCAGGCCCGGGCTCACCATCTGATCCAGCCAGATGACGCGCTGCACCATCGACAAAGGGATCAAGGCGCGCGTTTCGGAACCAGCTTCCCCTGCGAAATCGACAACAAAACCATTCATAGAGATGTCAAGCGGTGACGCACCCAGCGCGGCCCGCTCAAGTACCTCAGTGGGTATGGGAGAGGCCTGTTTGAGCGCAATACTGCAATGTTGACAAACACACATGTCATCTTTTCAGAGGGTTTGTCATGATGGGTGGCGATTAACGCGTGACTGAGGGGTGGTGTTGCGACAGCCATGGCCGGACAGGGCTGCCAGGCCGCCGTGACCTGTGCAGAAAACGGAGTGCCGGGCCTGTGGCATGTGGCTAAAGTGGCGCCATGGACAACACTTCATGACGGCCATGCGGGACATTGATACAGACATGGTGGTGGCGCTGTGCCGGCACATCGAGCGGGCCGAGGCCTCGCCGCGCCTGGACGATCTGGCCAAGCTGGCCGGCGTCAGTGCGAGCCGCTTGCTGCGGCTGTTCAAGGCCCACACCGGCCTCACACCCAGGGCCTATGCCGCCGCGCAGCGCGCCCGCCGCGTGCGCGAGCAACTGGCCGGTGGGGTGCCCGTGACTCAGGCCATGTACGACGCAGGCTACTCGTCCAGCGGGCGCTTTTATGAAGAGTCCACGGCGGTGCTGGGCATGACGCCCACCGAATTCAAGGCCGGCGGCGCGCAAAGCGAGATCCGTTTTGCCGTGGGGCAGTGCTCACTGGGGGCCGTGCTGGTGGCGGCCAGCGTGCGGGGCGTGTGCGCCATCCTGCTAGGCGACGACCCGGATGCGCTGGTGCGGGATCTGCAGGACCGTTTCAAGGCCGCGCGGCTGATCGGTGCCGATGGCGCGTTCGAGCAATGGGTTGCCCAGGTTGTGGGCCTGATCGAATCCCCCAGGGTGGGGCTGGCGCTGCCGCTGGACATCCAGGGCACCGCCTTCCAGCAAAGGGTGTGGCAGGCCCTGCGGGGCATACCGGCCGGCCAGACCGTCAGCTACACCGAGTTGGCCCAGCGCATCGGCTCGCCCGGCGCGGTGCGGGCGGTGGCCGGTGCCTGTGCCGCCAACCCGCTGGCCGTGGCCATTCCCTGTCACCGTGTGGTGCGCCATGACGGTGGCCTGTCGGGTTACCGCTGGGGTGTCGAGCGAAAACGTATCTTGTTGTGTCGTGAAGAGGAGGAAAGCGCTAAAGTGGCCGATCAGGAGGCCTGAGATGGGTATTCGGACAACATGGTCGGTGCTGGCTGTAGGGGCAGGGCTGTGGACAAGCGCGATGGCGACCGAGGTCGTCACCGTGGCCGCCGAAGACGATTGGGCGCCTTATTCCTCGATGCGCGCAGACCGCTCTGGCCCCGAGGGGCTGGCGCCAGCCCTGGTCAAGGCCGCGTTCAAGACCCAGGATGTCGAGGTGCAGTTCCAGGTCGTGCCGTTTTCGCGCTGCCTGCACTATGCCGAGAAGGGCACGGTGGTGGGCTGTTTTGACACCACCCGCACCGAGGCCAACAAGGACTTGTTCTACTGGCACCCCACCCCCTTGTTCCGGGAGGAGTTGGGCATCTTTGGGCGTGCCGATGCGCCTGCCAGAGAGTTGACGCAAAAGGACCTGGAGGGCCAGACCGTGGGGGTGACGATCGGGTACACCTACCCGACCGACTTCATGCGGAACCCCCGCATCACCAAGCTCAGTGCAGCATCGGACGGCAACCTGGTCAAGATGCTGGTGGCCAGACGCGTGAACTACATCCTGCTCAACACCATGCCGGGTTACTACCGCATCAAGTACGAGCCGGCCTTGAAGGGGCAGATCAAACGCGTGGGCGCTATCCGGCTGGACAGTTTCTGGGTGAGTTTTTCGCGCGCCCACCCGGATGGCAAGCGCATGTCCGAGGTGCTCGAGAAGGGCTTGCAGGCCATCAAGGCCAATGGTGAATACGACCGGATGATGCAGGCGTTCAAACGGGAACTGCAGCCTTGAGGAGCCCGGCTGGATGACCTCTTCCATCACGCGCCGCATGACCGTGCTGGTCCTGATGATCAGCTTGATCATCGCCTTGCTGGCGGCGGCTTACCAGATCTATGGCGGCTATCGGGCCGGCTTGCGAGCGGTGCAGGACAACCTGCGCATGATCGAGTACAGCCATGTGCCGGCGCTCACGGCCAATGTCTGGCTGCTCGATCAGCCCTTGATCGAGAAGCAGCTCGAAGGCATTGCCCAGCTGCCCGATATCACCTATGCAGGCGTGACGGGGGATCTGCCCTTTCAGGTCAAGCCCATGGGGCGTGCACAGGCACGGTCCGAGGCCGTGCGTTTCGGTGCCCCCACGCTCAGCCATACCTATGCGCTGCTCTATACCGACCCCTTGCACCCCGAGCAGCACCAGCCCATTGGTCAGTTGCGGGTGGAGGTGTCGCTGGAGGGGCTGTATGCGCGCCTGAAGGAGACGGCCGTCACCATCGTGGTGGCCGAGGTGGTGCGCACGACCATCCTTGCCTTCGCCCTCATCATGGGCATGCGCCTGCTGATCACGCGGCACCTCACGCAGATCGCCACGTTCTCCTCGCGCCTGTCCATCGACAACCTCGACACCCCCTTGATGCTCTTGCAGCGTCATTCGCACCGCCATGACGAAATCGATGCGCTGGTCGAGTCCATCAACGGCATGCGCCTGTCCCTGATGAACGAGATCGGCAAGCGGCATGAGGTCGAATCGCGCAGCCAGCAGCTCACCATCGAGAAAGAAGCGGCCGTGCTGGCCAACGAGGCCAAGAGCGAGTTCCTGGCCAACATGAGCCACGAGATCCGCACCCCCATGAACGCCATCATCGGCATGTCCGAGCTGGCCCTGCAAAGCGGGCTCAACGACAGGCAGAGCAACTACGTGCAGAAGGTGCACACCTCGGCCAAGCTGCTGCTAGGCATCATCAATGACATCCTGGATTTCTCCAAGATCGAGGCGGGCAAGCTGGACATCGAATCGGTCGAGTTCAGCCTCAACGAGCTGCTGGGCGGCCTGGCTGACCTCATCGGCCTGAAGGCAGAAGAGAAAGACCTGGAGTTGCTGATCGTGCAGTCGCCCGACGTACCCGACCGGCTGATGGGCGACCCCTTGCGCCTGCACCAGGTGCTGGTGAACCTGGCCTCCAACGCGGTGAAGTTCACGGGCCACGGCGAGGTCATCGTGGGGGTGGACGAGGTCGAGCGCAGTGCCACCTCCGTGCTCTTGCGCTTTTGGGTCAAGGACACCGGTGTGGGCATGAGCGAGGCCCAGCAGGCACGCCTGTTTACACCGTTCACGCAGGCGGAGATGTCCACCGCGCGGCGCTTTGGTGGCACGGGCCTGGGCCTGGCCATCAGCCAGCGCCTGGTGCGCATGATGGGCTCCAGCATCGAGGTGGACAGCCACGAAGGCAAGGGCAGCACCTTCTACTTCAATCTGCGCCTGGACATGGCCGCCGCGTCGACCGCGCCACACCCCGCCGCCTTGCCCTTCCCGACAGGCGGCCGGCTGCTGGTGGTGGACGACAACGCCGCGGCGCGGCAGGTGCTGGTCAACATGGCCGCGCGCATGGGCTTTCAGGTGGACGAGGCCCATGATGGCGAGCAGGCCCTGCGCATGGTCAACGACGCGCGTGATGCCGGTCGCCCCTTCCAGCTTGTCTTGCTGGACTGGAAGATGCCCGGGCTGGACGGTGTGAGCTGCGCACGCCGCCTGGCGCTGGCAGGGCACGACAGGCCCCAGGTGTTGATGGTGACGGCCTTCAGCCGCGACGAGGTGTTGCGGCGCATGCGCCAGGAGCAGGTGCAGGTGCAGGCGGTGCTGACCAAGCCGGTGACGCCTTCGTCGCTGTACGACGCCTGCCAGCGTGCCTTGCTGCCCACGGCAGACAAGGTGATGACCGTGACACGCGAGGTCAAGCTGGCCTTGCCGGATCACCGGGCACGCCTGTCCGGTGTGCGTGTGCTGCTGGCCGAAGACAATGAGATCAACCAGGAACTGGCCGTCGAGTTGCTGCAGCGCGTGGGCATCACGGTGGCCGTGGCCAAGGATGGGCACAGTGCGCTGCAGATGCTGGGCGAGCAAAGCTTCGACATGGTGCTGATGGACTGCCAGATGCCCGGCATGGACGGCTACACCGCCACCCGGCGCATCCGCGAGAACCCCGCCTGGCGCGAGTTGCCCGTGATCGCGATGACGGCCAATGCCATGCTGGGCGACCGCGAGAAGGCCCTGGCGGCCGGCATGAACGACCATGTGGCCAAGCCCATTGATGTGGAGGACCTGTACCGGGCGTTGAGCCGATGGGCCGGTGCGCGGGGCACGGACAAGGCCGGGGTGCCCGAGGACACGGTGGCGCAGGACATGATGAGCCTGCCTGGCCTGGACATGGCACTGGGCCGTGCACGCACGCTCAACAACGACGCGCTGTACATGCGCATGCTGCGGATGTTTGCGCAGCGCGAGCGGGACTTCATTCGTGACTGGCGCCTGGCTTACGAGCGTGGTGACCAGGGCACGGTTGAACGCATGCTGCACACCATGCACAGCGTGGCCGCCACCCTGGGCGCCCTGGGTGTGTCGCAGGCCTGTCAGCAATTGAGGGCGGACTTGCAGGCGCATGCCTCACGCGAGGTCATCGAGCGCGGGCTGGGTGAGTTGTCGCGCGAGATCAACCAGGTGCTCGCTGGCATCGACACCTTGGTCGCAGCCTGATGCTGCCAGGCCTCTAAGGTTGCTCAGGTCTGCAGGTGCTTCAAGGCTGCAGGTGCGATGCGGGCAAGTCGATGAGCTTGCCCGTGTGATAGTAGGTAGGCAGCTCCTGAACCGACTTGATCTGATAGCGGGCCTGGCCCACTTGCGCCTTGAGCCCCTCCAGCGTCACCAGTGGCGCCTTGGTTGACACCGCGTTGGCGAGCCAGGTGGGCACCAGGCCACCCAGGTCAACCTGCGTTTCAAATTCCACCCGCGTCCACTGGCCCTTGAGCGGCACCAGGCGGAAGGTGTTGTGCAGATAGGGCATGCGCACAAAGCCGTCCTGCGGCGGGTAGCCCTCCACCTGCTGTGAATCCACCAGCACCGAGCCGTCTGCCTGCTGCGTCACGATCGAGCGGAACAGCACATCGCGGTCGGACGCGGGCCAGATGCCCTTGAAGCGCGCGTAGGTGTGGTCGGCGCTGTACTTGTCGGGCTGGACACCGCTTTGGCATTGGTACACCCAGTTGCTCAGGCCGGGGATGTCGGCCAGCAGCGCCAGCACGGTCAAGGTGGTCTGGTGCACCTCGGTCACGCCCTTGAAGGCCTTGACGGCCATGCCATCCACGCTGCGCACCCAGGTGCTGATGTCTTCACGCCCCTGGCCTTGCCTGACCGGCTCCCACTCGTTGCCAGCGTGCGCGGGCAGGGCCAGGCAGGCGAGGTTGATTGCCGAGATCATCGTGCGCAAGGTGGTGGCCATGGGGTGTCTCCATCCCGAGGGTGGGGCCCCGGGTCCGCGCAGCTTAAGTCGCGCAAGGCCCCGGGGTTTGAGCCCGCGCAAAAGGCGGCCGCTGCAGGGGGACTTTTGGCGACGCGTGCCGCATCCAGCCCCCGTTGCGCCGTTTCGCAAGCCCTCAGCGGGCCTCGACGGCGATGGCCGGCAGGCGTGCGTCAGCCGGCGGCACGCCGCCATAGCTGATGCTGATGAGCTTGTAGACCTTGCTGGTGTCCGGGTCGATGATGTTGGACACGCCCTGGTAACTCAGCAGCCGCCTGGTCTTGAGGTCATAACTCAGGGCAATGGCCGGCACCACCAGACGCAGCAAGGAGTCGGGCTCGACCAGCACGCGCAGCACCGTTTGCCCATCGACCCGCTGTTCGTCCACTTTCTTCGCCCTGAATCCATAGCGGTTGGTGTGGCCCGCCACGATCAGCCCGAACTTGACGGTCTCCCCCTTGCGGATCGTGTCCAGCTGGTCTTGCAGCAACTGGTTGAAGCCGGCGTCTGCCGCCACGAGCCCGTCGTCCAGCGGCAGGGCCTTGCGGTCTTCCTTGTCGCCATCGCGTTTGAACACCAGGGCCTGCGGGCTGTTGCTGCTGATCCCCTCGGCATAGCGCACGGCCGGGATGTCCATGCGGTAGATCGGCACCGTGCGGTTGCTTCGGTAGTCCAGCGTCTTGCGGGCGATCTCGCGGCCTTGGGCATCGAAGTAGGTGGTGACGCCCGTCTGCACCGCGCCATCTGGTGCGAGGTTCTGCTCATGTACCTCGGTGTAGAGGTAGCGCTGCGTGGCCGCGTCGCGCACATAGCCGATCACACGGGCGGCTTCGGCTTGTGCACACAACAGGATCAGGGCCAGGGTCAAGGCCGCCAGGCGAATCGACATGACACCCCACTGCGAAAGTCAGACAACGGTGCGACCGATTCTAGAGAGCCCGCCATTCACCTGACGGGCGTGCGGTCTTGCTGACGGCTGCCGACGGGGCGCTGGTAGCAGTCGATCACAGGTCCTGCAAGACCTTGGGCACCGACGAGCGGTGGAAGCCGTCGTAGCTGGGGGCGCCCGCGTGGTTGGCCGTGGGCATGACCGGGCTGTGCAGCGGCGCGCCGCCGTCAATGGCCACGGTGATGCCGGTGACGAAGGACGCACCCGGGCTCAACAGGAAGCAGATCACCGAGGACACTTCGGCCTCCAGCCCCAGGCGCTTGGCGGGCAGGTTGTCTTTCAGCACGCGGATCATGGGGGCCATGGCCGGGCCATAGGCGTCCATGCCGCTGGAGGCGATCCAGCCAGGCGCCACGGCATTGACGCGCACATGCGATGCCGCCCATTCGTAGGCCGCCGTCTTGGTCAGGTTGGCCATGCCGGCACGTGCTGCGCCCGAGTGCGCCATGCCGGGCATGCCGTTCCACATGTCGGCCGTCATGTTCACCACCGAGCCGCCGTGTTTGGCCATGCTCTGGTTGTAGGCCTCGCGCATCATCAAAAAACCGCCGGTCAGGTTGTTGGCCACGACTGCTTCAAAGCCGCGCTTGGAGATGGCCGACACCGGCGAGGGGAACTGCCCGCCCGCGTTGTTCACCAGGCCGTGGATCTGGCCGTGCTTGGCCACGATGGCCGCCACCGCCGCCTTGACCTGGTCTTCATCGCGGATGTCGAAGGCGGCTGAATCGGCTTTGCCGCCATCTTCGGTGATCTCGGCGACCACGCGCGCCAGCTTCTCTTCATTGCGGCCCGTGATGACCACCGTGGCGCCCAGGGACGCCAGCTCGTGCGCCACGCAACGGCCGATGCCGCTGCCGCCACCGGTGACCACATGGACCTGGCCGGCGAACAGGCCGGGGCGGAAGATGCTGTCGTAATGCTGTTGCGCGCTCATGATGGGTGTCGTCCTCGGAATCTGGATGGTATGGAAAACGGATGGTGCCGACTTTAGCGGCGCCTTACGTTTACGTCAATTGGTGGTCGTCTTGGTAAATTGATTGTAGTATTGGGCATGCAAACAGGGTTGCCCCTAGACGGCAACCGTCACAGGAGACATCCCATGAGTGCCAGCCCCTTCGTGTCGTACTTCAACGAGACCCATGACATGGCCCGCGCCACCGCGCGCCGCTTTGTCGAGCAGGAAATCAAACCCCACATTGCGCAATGGGAAGAGGACGGCACCTTCCCCCGCGAGTTGTACAAGAAGGCGGGCGACCTGGGTATCCTGGGTATCGGCCATCCGGAACACCTGGGTGGCAGCAGCCCCGATGACGTCTTCCTGAAGCTGGCTGTGAGTGAAGAGCTGATGCGCAGCACCTCGGGTGGCCTGGTGGCCAGCCTGGGCTCGCTGGACATCGGCATCCCACCTGTGTGGCGCGGCGCATCGCCCGAGGTGCAGCAGCGCGTGGTGCCCGCCGTGCTGGCCGGTGACAAGATCGCCGCGCTGGCCATCACCGAGCCAGGTGGCGGCTCCGACGTGGCCAACCTGCGTACCCGGGCCGTGCGCGATGGCGACCACTACGTCGTCAACGGCTCCAAGACTTTCATCACCTCTGGCGTGCGAGCCGACTACTACACCGTGGCCGTGCGCACGGGCGGCGAAGGCTATGCCGGCGTGTCCCTGCTGCTGATCGAAAAGGGCACACCAGGCTTCACCGTCGGGCGCAATCTGCAGAAGATGGGCTGGTGGGCCTCGGACACCGCCGAGCTGTTCTTTGAAGATGTGCGCGTGCCTGTGGGCAACCTGATCGGCCCCGAGAACGCCGGCTTCATGCTGATCATGGCCAACTTTCAGGCCGAACGCCTGGCCCTGGCCGTGATGGCCTACATGACCGCGCAGATGGCCCTGGAAGCCTGCATGGACTACGTCAAGGACCGCGTCGCCTTCGGCAAGCCCTTGAGCAAACACCAGGTCATCCGTCACAAGCTGGCCGAGATGGCCACCAAGGTGGACGTGGCCCGCGAGTACGCCTACCGCGTGGCGGCCCGCATGCAGGCTGGCAAGACGGCCATCCAGGAGGTGTCCATGGCCAAGAACTTCGCCACTGATGTGGCCGATTTCGTGACCTATGAAGCCGTGCAGATCTTCGGCGGCATGGGCTATATGCGCGAGTCCGTGGTCGAGCGCCTGTACCGCGACAACCGCATCCTGTCGATCGGTGGCGGCACGCACGAAATCATGAACGAGATCATCTCCAAGCAGATGGGCCTGTGATCGGCTTGTGATCGGCTTGTGACCGGCTTGTGACCGGCTTGTGATCGGCTTGTGATCGGCTTGTGATCGGTGGGTGAGCGCTGCAGCGGGCTGTCCGCAATGCCCTGAACTGTCATAAAAAGTTCATTCAAGTGCCCGAGTGATGCCTCCGATAAGGCCGCATCACCTCGGGAGCAAGCATGACGGTTTCGGCGCATTACACAGCCTATGGGCAAGACACTGAAGGTTGCGCCGACCTTCAGTTGATGACTGTGCAGGACATCATGGCCTGCGGTCTGCTGACCACGCACTTTCAGCCACTGGGCCGTCTGCACGATGGCGAGGTGTTCGGGTACGAGGCCCTGGTCCGGGGCCCCAAGGGGCACGCGCTGGGCGCGCCTGATGCGCTGTTCGCCGCCGCCCGCGAACAAGACGTCAACTTCGATCTGGAAGTGCACTGCGTCAAGCTGGCCTTGATGAACTGGGCCAGGCAAGGCATGCAGGGGCGCCTGCTGGTCAACCTCAGCGCCAGCTCGCTGGCGGCCTTGATGGCGCACCCGGTGGCCCACGGCATTCTGGGCCTGATCAAGGACCACCGGATCGCCACCGCGCGCCTGGTGGTGGAGCTCACCGAGCACGAGCGCGTCGAGAACCTGCCTCGCCTTCAGCAAGCGGTCGGGGCCCTTCGGCAATACGGCGTGCAACTGGCACTCGACGATTTTGGTGATGGCCGATCCAGCCTGCGCCTGTGGGCCGAGCTCAAGCCTGACTACGTCAAGATCGACAAGTACTTCGCCAAGGACATCTCCTCGCACCCGGACAAGGTGCAGACCATCACCGCGCTCAAGCGCATCGCCGAGACCTTCGGTACGCAGATGGTGGCCGAGGGGTTGGAGACCCCAGAAGAGCTGCGCGTGTTGCGTGACCTCGGCATCGAGCTGGGGCAGGGCTACCTGCTGGGGCGCCCCCAGGCCGATCTGGTGTGCAGCCTGCTGCCCGCAGCCCGGGACGTGATCGCCAGCAGCGAGATATCGGTGCTGCCCAGCAAGACACGCAGCGGGCGCAGTGACTTCACGGTGGGCGAGATCATGGTGCGTGTGACGCCGCTGCACGCCGAGGCCACACACCGGCAGGTGGCCCAGCGCTTTCAGGATGACGAGACGCTCAAGGCCCTGGCTGTGGTCAAGGAAGGCAAGCCCATCGGTCTCATCAACCGGCAAGCCTTCTTCAACCACTACGCCAAGGCCTACTTCAAAGAGTTGTACGACCACAAGTCCTGCCTGCTGTTCGCCAACACGCAGCCCATGCAGCTGGAGGCGCACATCGGCCTGGATGAACTCACTGATGTGTTGACCTCGGAAGACCAGCGTTACCTGACCGAAGGCTTCATCCTCACCAAGGATGGGCTGTACCTCGGCATGGGCACCGGCGAGCGCCTGGTGCGGGCGGTGACCGAGTTGCGCATCGAGGCCGCACGCCATGCCAACCCCTTGACCTTCCTGCCCGGCAACATCCCGCTGACGATGCACATCGCGCGTCTGCTTGGCAGTGGGGCTTCGTTCGTGGCCTGCTACGCCGACCTCAACCACTTCAAGCCTTTCAACGATTACTACGGCTACTGGCGTGGTGACGAGATGATCCGCCTGCTGTCCAACACCCTGGTGGCGCATTGCGATGTGCGGCGCGATTTCATCGGCCATGTTGGCGGCGACGACTTTGTCATCCTGTTCCAGAGTGAGGACTGGTTGCCGCGCATCGAGGCCGCCGTGGCCGCTTTCAACGCCGCAGCCTGCCAGCTCTTTGACGAGGCCGCACGCGATCGCGGCGGCATCGAGGCCGAGGACCGCGATGGCGTTCAGCGCTTCTTCCCTATGACCACGTTGTCCGCGGGTGTGATGCGCGTCTCGCCGGGCGACTTCACCCGCGCCGATTCAGTGGCGACCGCCGCCGCCGCGGCCAAGCACAAGGCCAAGCAACTGGCGACCGGGATCTACGTCGATCAGTGCGGGGGCTGAGGCCTACTTCAGGCGGGCCGACAAGAAGGCCCCGCCCGACACCAGCAGCAGGCCCGCAACCAGCCAGCCGGTGAGTGGCTCACCCAGCAGCGGCACGGCCCCCAGCCCCGCCATGACGGGCACCAGCGCCACCATGGCCCCTGTGCGCTCGGCACCCAGGATGGCCACCGCACGCAAGAACAGCAGCATGGCCACGATGGTCGGCCCCAGGCCCTGATACAGCCCCTGCAACAGCAGCATCGACATCGGTACCTGGTCGAGGCCCTTGGGCAGGAAGGCCAGGTACACCGGCATGAACACCAGGCAAGATGCCAGCGCCACAAAGCGCGTGAGCAACCAGGCATCGACCGCCCACCTCTTGACCAGCACGCTGTAGACCGCCCAGGCCAGCGAGCCACCCAACAGCAAGGCGTCACCCACCAGGGTGCTCGGGCCCTCGTGGGCGCCCAGGATCTGCGGCATGGCCACGCAAGCCACGCCCGCCGCAATCGGGATCAGACCGAAAAGCCGCAAACGCGAGGGCCGGGCGCCCATCAGCAACCAGGCGAGGGCCGTGACCAGAAAGGGCTGCATGCCCGGTAGCAGGATGCCGCCATGGGCTGCCGGTGCGCGTTTGAAGCCCGCATAAACCAGCACCAGAAAGATCAGGCCACCCGTCAAGGCCATGGTCCACATGCGCTTGTCGCGCCAGGTGCCTGCCGGGAAGTTGAGCGAGAAGGGCAGTAGAAACAGCGAGGCCGTGCCCAGGCGCAGCGCCACGATGTCCCAGCCCGTCAGCGAGGTCTTGCCGCCCAGGCGCGAGATCAGGATGAAGCCCGCCCAGATGAACACCGTACCCAGTGCGGCCAGGTAGCCTTGAAAAACAGATGGGTGGGGCGACGGTTGGGTGGCTGCAGCAGACATGGCGGCCAGTCTAGCCGCCACCCTGAAGCACCGTCTGGCGTGGGGGGATACAACTGCTTGCAATATCCCCTCGCAAGCGGGGCGGGGCGGCTCGCGGGCTCCATGGACAATCAAAAGCTATACCTAAAAAGTCCGTCAGGTGAGTTGTCATGAATTTCCCGCTTTCAGGTGGCCTATCCGGCCTGGATGCTGAACTGCTGTCCCGCCTCAAAGCCGCGTTGGGCATTGGCCAGGCCACGCGCCTGATCCAGCTTGAATCCGCCATGGCATCGGGCACGCTGGTGGTCTCGCGCTTCCAGTTGACCGAGGCCGTGCACGCCGACGAGCCCCTGCACGCCGAGATCGACTGCATCAGCACCAGCGCCTTTCTGGAGCTCAAGGTCCTGACCGGCGAGCAAGTCACCCTGCGTTTGATGCAGGCCGATGGCAGCTGGCGCAACTGGCACGGTTACGCCGGCCAGGTGGCCCAACTGGGCAGCGACGGTGGCGCGGGCGCGTTCCGCATCACCCTGTACGGTTTCACGCACTGGCTCAAACAACGCCGCGACAGCCGCATCTTCCAGGACGCCACCAGCGTCGACATCATCAACAGCGTGCTCTCGGCCTACCCCCAGGCCCACTTCAAGCTGGACGTGGCCGACCCAGGCCCGGTGCACGAGATCACCACGCAGTTTCGCGAGACCGACTGGCAGTTCGTGACCCGCCTCATGGCCCGCGAAGGCTGGAGCTGGCGCCTGGATCATGACGGCGTGGCCGAAGGCGCGGTGGCTGGGCCGCGTGCGGCCAAACACACCTTGGTGATCTTCGATCAGAACGCACCGCGGCCTGACCTGGGTGCCTTGCGCTTTGGCAAGCCGGACCTGCGCGGTGGCGCGGGCGGAGGCTTGCTCGCCAGCGTGGCGGGCGCGGTGGGGCTCTCTGGCCTGGCCTCCGGCTTGGGGACAGGCTTTGCGCAAGACACCATCACCGCCTGGGGCGTGGGCCAGCATGTGGGCCCCAACGCCGTGACCTTGGCTGCCTGGGACGAGCGCCAGCTGGCCGGTGTCAGCGCCAATGGCAGCGCGGGCATCCCGCTGGGCCAGCAACCCACACTGGAGCACTACATCGGCCAAGGTGAGCGCCGCTTTGCCGACGGCCGCGTGGGCACCGCCCAGCCCGCCAGCAGCCAGACGGCAGACGCCCGTGCTCAGGCCCTCATGGCCGCGCACCAACTGGATCAGGTGCGTGCAAGCGGCCAAAGCGCCGTGCGCGCCCTGCGCCCCGCAGCCACCTTCCAGCTGACCGAGCACAGCCTGTATTCGTCCAGTCTTGGCATCGGCACAGACAACGCGTTCTGCGCCACCCGCATCACGCACGAAGCGGCCAACAACCTGGGCAGCCAGGCCGCGCAGATCCTGCAAAGCACGGACGTGGAGCAAGGCAGCTACCGCAACCGGTTTGACGCCGTGCCCGCCGTGGCCCGCCTGGTACCCATGCCGCAGCGGCAACCCACGGCCCCGGGCCTGCAAACCGCCGTGGTCATGGCCAACGAAGGCGAACCCCTGACGACAGACCGCGACAACCGCGTTCGCATCCAGTTTGCCTGGCAACGTGGCCAGGCCCCGCTGGCCGGTGCCCTCAGCGCCCCTCAGACCTTGTCTGGTGCCGACACCGGCCATGCGCCTGGCAATGCACAAAGCGGTACCTGGGTGCGCGTGGCCCAAGGCGTGGCCGGCCCCAACTGGGGCGCCGTCTTCACGCCCCGCGCCGGCACCGAAGTGCTGGTGGACTGGCTCGACGGTGACATCGACCGCCCCGTGGTGGTGGGCCAGTTGCACAACGGCCAGCACGACCTGCCCTGGCCCGCAGGCGTAGACGCAGGCGCCAACCACCCCGGCACCGTTTCCGGCTGGCACCACCCGCATCTTGACGAAGCTGGCGCCAACCAATGGCTGGTGGACGACGCCACCGGCCAGTTGCGCATGCGCCTGGCCAGCCACAGCGCCAGCACGGGTTGGAACGAGTTGACCCTGGGCCGCATCATCCAGCAAAGCGGGCGCGGTGGCAGCGGCAATGCCCAGCGCGGCCAGTGGCTGGGCGAAGGCTTCTACGGCCACACCGACGGTTGGGCCACGCTGCGCGCAGGCGAAGGCCTGTTCATGAGCACCACCGCCCGCAGCGGGCAAGGCGCCAGCGTCAACAGCACCCAGATGGACGCCGCCGAAGCCGTGGGCCAACTCAAGGCCGCACGCCAACTGGGTGATGCCTTGAGCCAAAGTGCCCGCCAGCAAGGCGCACAAGGCCTGGCCAGCCACGATGGCCAGCAGGCGTTTCAGCAACACGCTGATGCCATGGACCCACAAGCCCAGGGCAAGTACAGCGGCGCCGTGCAAGGCCACGAAGCCAAAAAAGCCAACGGCCGCACCTTGAGCGACCCTGTCGAGCGCTTCGCCAAACCGCTGCTGCACCTGGACACGCCCACCACAGCGGCCTTCGTGACCCCCACCAGCATCAGCCTGTTCAGCGGCCAGGACACCAGCCTGACCACGCAAGGCGATGCCCAGATCACCAGCACGCACACCCTCAGCAGCGTCAGCGGCCAGACCACCAGCCTCTACACCCACTCGGGCGGCATCAAGGCCATCACCGCCAACGCGGCCTTGAGCCTGCGCGCCCACACCGACGCCCAACAAATTTGGTCAGACAAAGACCTGACCGTGCAAAGCACCACGGACGAAATCCGCATCCAGGCCAGCGACAGCATCACGCTCACCGCAGGCCAAAGCCAGATCGTGATCAAGGGCGTCGACATCACCTTCACTTGTCCCGGGACGTGGACGGTGAAGGGGGCTGCGCATGCGTGGGGGAGTGGGGGCGGGGGCTCGGCGAGTTTGATGGCGTTGCCCAATATGGCCGTTGCGATGCAACCTGCGACAGCATATTTGGATCATCGATACCACGATGACGAGGGTGTATCTGGCGCTGAATATGAGGTTCTGCTTGCTGATGGGACACGAAAGACCGGCAAGCTGGATTCGTGCGGCAAAGCAACAGTGGAAGGCATCGCATCCAGCGTCATGGAAGTTCGATTTGGGCCATCTTCCAAGCCTTACAAGCCAAAGGACCAGAAGGCGATGCCCGGTTATAAACCAGCTCCCACTACAAAAGATCTGGAAGCC